>Ga0116229_10006507_pt1 | contig 18765 bp, 17 predicted proteins | sample S1TSphgellanicum_3_FD_87313 | JGI IMG/M metagenome (GOLD analysis project Ga0116229, IMG submission 87313) | Host-associated microbial communities from peat moss isolated from Minnesota, USA - S1T2_Fc - Sphagnum magellanicum MG | ecosystem: Host-associated > Plants > Peat moss > Unclassified... | reverse complement strand
GAAAAAATATGTAGCAGGAGGGGAGGCGCTCAAGAAAAAGGAAAGAAGGGATGAAAGTCAGTTTCCCCCCAAAATTGATGCTTTTTTGATTTTCGCCCCCCCCCCCTCCCTCCCTCCCCCCCCCTGAAGGCTAATGTACTTTTTGGCAGGTGCTTTTTAAAATCTCACCCTGTGTATGACAAACTCAGGGTTCTGCTGTTGTGTTTGTCTTACTTTACGGATAACTCCATTTCATCCAAAAAATTGTTATTAGGAACAAATGGGAAAGTAATTTGGTTTTTAGTATGTAGCTCAAATGTACAAGGATGATTAAACATTTGTACTTCATGTCTTCTTTATAGCTAGAGCTGGCTTAAGCTTTCTAGGGATCGGACTATAGCCACTTCGGCTGCATCACAAAATTCCTAAAAAAGCCTTGATGTATGTATAAAAGTGTTAGTCAGATATATCCATTTTAATATGTCAGTTGGGTGAAGGTAAATAGCCGTTTAAAGAACTCCAAACTAGGTACATGGAAAGATAAATGATGAATATTTACCCTGTTCATAGGATAAGGGTATGAATAAATATTTCATCATTTGCCCTATACATACCATGTGAGTATAAGTGGGTCAATGAATGATATTTACAAAAGTAGGGCATGTTTCAAAATGAATAAAGACAATTGCTTGTGCAATAGGCATTGCAAACACAACTCCATGAATTTGAAACATCTTATCAACAAAATTAAGAAAATATAATGAAATCAATCAATAGAGTTGAAAACGTGTTCAAATTTATTTTTTTATTGTGGAAAATGGTAGTAATACCTATAGGGGTTTCAAATGAATTTTTTTTTTTCAATTTTCTGATGTTGCATCATTGGCTAGCATCCCAAGAGGAATTCAACATTAAATGACAAAAGGTATCTTTTCTTCTTTTTTTAATTTCCCCCAAATTTTGATGATTTTTTCCAGAAAAAAATTAGAACATTGCCACAATCTTTTCGGATTTTATTTTTATTTTTCTCATATTGGTGAAATGTCGTATCAAAAAAATGTTGATAATAAGAATATATTCCAAGGTAATTATTGGAGATATATATATATATATAATCACCATAATTTGAACAAATCCATCATATTCACATGCATTGCAAAATAAGGAAATGCATATATATATATATAATGATTTTGATATACCTTTTATTAACCTTTACTAGTTGGGTAGGGTATACATCTACCTTGTTGTATATCCATGGGTATATCAAGGTATATATTTACTTCCCAACATTGATATGTACACTACAAAGAAAACAATGGAAATGCAATAAGCAATATTCTACAATGTAAGGCACAATTTGTCAACCTCAAGTTGCAAAAATATACAAGGCATTTTACCTTCAATATGATTTTGGCCTTGCTAACAATTCTTCGTCTATTTTGCAATCCATAGAAAAGAATCCATTCACCCTTTTAACATTTTTTCCTCCGCATACCTTGGCCTTTCAAACAAAGCTACTTGATCTTCCTTCACCTAAACATGGCGTGGTTCTAATCTTTTCATTCCGAATGCAAATGCATTCTTTCTTTTGTGCCATTCCTATGATTGAACTTTTGCACTTTCAATATATATGGGATAGATGAAATTCAATGTTGCTTCCTTCTATTTCTTTTTTGTTTTGTTTGCATTGTTATTGGAATGTTGTGATGATTTTGGTCAATTCCTAAATCTTCACAATTTGCCTACTAGTAGATTGGTTTTCCTTTGTATTTCAATAAGAGCTTTGAAATGTGTTTCAATTATCCATCCTCCTTTCCACTAAAATGAAGATTTGAAAGTTCATTCATTGTAGTTGTCTCCAACACTCTATTCAAATATTGTTTTATGCAACTTAAATGGTGATTGTCCATAGGAAGATGCAAAAGATGAAGCAATCATCCCTAGAAGATTTAGTTAAATTATTTGGTTATAAACAAGTTAAGAAGCATAATTTTAAGTTCATCTTCTATATTTTTGGCTAATTAATGGAAGCAATTATTAGCAATCTAATGATTTTTCTTTTTTCTTTTATTTATAGCTATTGAAACCCCCCAAAATAACTTCATTTCCTAATTCAAAATTCAAATTTTAACTTTTGATGAAATCTCACCCAAAAAAAGAAGTTTGTTGTGCCATTCATTGGAATGATGTTTTAATTTCTCAAGTCAACTTAGCTTGTCATTAAATAATATTACTTCCAACTTGGTTTGTCTAACCACCAAATTGAATTACCTTGCCCTCAAATCATTACCTTAGGATATTTTTGGCTTGTTGATTTGATTGGTCCTTAGCACATCAAAATGCCTTGCCAAGGTTTAGGGCAATTTCACACTTTTTTTTGTCATATCAATTGTTGTTTTAAACACATAAGTCTTTGAATTAATGAAATTATGAGACCAACTATTTAACACCTATATTGAATTCTTTTTGTTCAATATGTGAAAGCAATATAAAGGATTAAAAATAATTCAATGGAAAAAAAAACACAAATAGATATACAGGATTCAATCAAGAAGCTTTTATGAAAAGTTCCATATGGACTAGCATACAAAGAACTTTCTTTAGCACCTTCTTTAATTACACATTATGGATAAAAAGTGGATGATGATGGATGAATTTTGTACATTATGAATGAAAAGTGAATGATGAGAAATGAGTTTCAACCATCATGTTGGTGAACACTCACATTAATTGTTTTAATTGAATTATCTTAAATGTCTTGCTAGGTATTTAATGAACTATTGTCAGATGTCATATATATGAATATAAGTAATAATAGTATATGTAATAAACTAAATGGTGTTATACACTTGCAAATCATGTTCATGATGTGGTCATTATTTTTTAAATGTAGCATTTTATGGTTTTCTTGGATTTTGGACAATTTTGAAAATTAAAAATCCTTCATTATTAGAATAATAAATAGATGGCAAAGAAAGATAGGGAGTTTTGCTCCAATTTGCATTTCATAAAGTAAACCATCCCCTCATTGATTGCATGTTTATGATCGAACATTTTGGGAGATCTTTTTCAAGTCTTTTCCATTTTGAGTGATTTAAAATGTTATAGGAGCGCCTTCTCAAGCTATAAAAATCATTTTTGAAATGCAGAACCAAAGGACTAGCCAAAAAAAAGCAGTAAAAAAAAAAAAAAATCAAATTGCAAAACACATTTTTTTCATTTTTCTTCAATTTGACCCCTCCTACTTTCAAACCTCATAACTTTCTTACTTCTTATTCATTTTAAACAATTTAAAGTGCTATAAGAGTGCCACCTAAAGTTCTACAAATCATCTTTGAACTATAATAGCAACATACAACGATTTTTTTGGGTGTTTGAGAACTGGCCTTTACAGTATTTGATGGTTTATTTTTGAATTCTTGACCTCTTCCATTGTGGGGGGTCATAACTTTCTCAATTCTATTCCATTTTTGAGGATTTTTAATCTGCTAAATGCAGTAATAGGAAATGTTCAAGTTTTGTTTGGGCACCAAAAACAATGGAGCCCTCCCCTTGTATCCAACTTGCCCTAAGCGTTTAAGTGTCTAATCATTAGTCCATTTACTTTAATTAACAAAATAATTAGATATGTGTAAATTTTGGATAAAATAAAGTACAAGAGCAATAAATTATGGATTTGCATCATTTTGGGCTCAAGGGCCATGAAATCAACACCCCTTTATTGTTATAATTTGCATGAAAAAACATCCACAACATTCCATTAATAACATATGGATGTAACCTATGACCAAAAAAAGGTTATCTAAATCTTTTGTTTGACATAAATCTACCCAAAGAGACATCTTCAAAATATGTATATATATGATTTATAGACAAAAAAATTCTTTATTATCATTTCTTGGGAAAATGTTGAGCAATGGGAGGTCAATTTATGTGTTATTTTATGAACAACCGGTGTTTACACAAGTGAATTTGGGAACAATTGTTGGAAATTCATATGTTATGCGCTAGAAAAGGGTGTGGAATTGGTTTGGTAACAAATTATTTGGAAGACCACATAACATTTGTCATTTTATTAAAATGGGCTATTGTATATGAAATCATTTTCAAACACTTTAAAAGTTGGGCTCAAACATTGAAATGTTTAGATTGAATCTTTAAAATTATTTTGAATATCAAGGGAAATTTGAATCAATTTGCCAAAATTATATTATGATTGAATTATACATGATTTGATGCAATTTCCTTTAATCCATTAATTTTCCAAAAAATTTCATGTTTTGAATTTGAATTCTACTATTGGATAGCGTGAGTAATTACATCAAAGTAACAATTTCATTTTCCAAAATCGAATCACACAACTATGCACAAAATTGCAATGGAAAAAGTAAACCTCAAAATAGAAAATTAAATTAAAAAACAAGATTTATTGCAAGGAACTTTTTGGCCTCCTAAAACATATCAAAGCTTTCAAAAGGTTCCATTAATGATGATTGTAAGGAGGTGGCATCTCACTCTTGACTTAATCAAGTTTCCCAAGGTTGTTTAACACTTGAATTGATCATTTCATTTGAAGGCTTGCTTGAGAGGCTTGTATTACTTTTTTCATCTATCTAAAATGTACACAACAAGGTTAATCTATTTGAAATGATGTTCTTATTGCCTTTGTCACCCACATTAATAGGAATGACAACGAATGTAATAAGAGCTTGGTTTTTCAAGTTTTCATGTCAAAAATTATATAATGTTACAAATTTTTTATTTTCTTACATAACAATGTTTCTTATATGGAAACATGTGGTATGATTTGGATTGAATTTAATGAAGATAGAATATTCAAAAACATTCATTAAACATTGTGATGTTATAAAGACTTTTATTTTTTAGGAAAATTTTGAAATATATAAACATAATAGTAAAATCCACCTTTTTAGGTCATAAGAAATTTTTAATGATTGTTTTCAACTTATGAATGAGATTTTTTAGGAATATTCCAAAATAATCGTTCCCTTAATTGACAAGATTGGCTCTTGTTAATGTGGACACACCCTTTTGTAATTAATGTTAATGTTTGTTTCATGATGCATGACATTGTTAAGGCCATTTGATGAACTATCAAATTTTGAAAGGAACAAAACAAGGGAGCAAAAGATAAGAAAATTCTTACTCACCTTAGGTAAGCCAAAAATTTCAACACAAAAAGGGACTGTTAGATCTTAGTGAAACAACCTCATAAACCTTCTATATAAACAAACATGAAGCAAAAATGCAAGGAATAAGACTTGCATACAAAAAATCAGAATACTCCAAACATACAACTTGGAAAAAACTACACATATAACTTTATGTACAAAAGTATCACAAGAAAAAAAAAAAAAAAAAAAAAAAAAAAAAACACAAAAAAAAAAAAAAAAAAAAAAAAAAAAAAAAAATTTAAAAAAAAAAAAAACAAAAAAAAAAAAAAAAAAAAAAATTAGAAAATAGTCCCATGTATAATCCACAAAGGGACAAAATCTTAAGTACCTCTAAGAAAGAAGTAAAAAACGGTGGAACAAAAAGTTAGCCTAATCCCAAAAAAATTGGTCCTTCAAATACACAATCAAACTGGTAGTAAAAATCAATTTTTGATAATAAATTTTTGGTAAAGGAAATTTGATAAATTAGTTTTGGTAACATTCTAATAAAATTTCCATTTTAGTAAACCTTTAACATCATCCCCCTTTTTAATTGGGATTATGTCCTCATACTTATAGTATATATTGCCTACATCACTCTTCCATAATCACGTAGCCTCTATTACCTTTACCCTAACATCTATCCCTACATCTTTTGGTGCAATAGAAGGATTTAGTGTAGTGGCAACAAGGATGACAGTGGATTTCATTTGTACCAAAATTAAAGTCTCAGCCTCCATATTGATTCCAACCACTAGAATTGTCTACTCGTCCTTGAATGTTGTACCAAAAAACGCCATATCAGTTGTGCCATCAAAATGTGCATTAATTTATGTAAGGGCAAAGGTTAGAACGGGCACAAAACCTTTTGTTCTGTTGAAAACGTTTACAACACCGAAAATAATTCTAATACTAAAAGTCACTTCAATTTTGGTAGGTTGCGATTTCGGTGTGACCATTGAATCCACCTCCATCTTCCCACCTTCACTCTACCCCTCACTCCTATATGTACTGGATTCGGATGTAGATCCAAAGTGGGCTTACACTTTATCAAAATTGAAAAGTGGCATCACCAAATGAGGGCATTACCTTTCGGTAAGACTCCAAGCATAGTTGGTACAACTCCTCATCTTTTTGGTAAGATTCAAAAGCCTCCCAAATAATCTTTCCAACTTGCTCCTTGTGAAACTCCCATTGCTCAACTTGGAGTTCTACCTTCATGAAGGCATATTCCATTTTGAAGTTGTCAAATTCCTCCAACCAATTGTGGTGGAGATCCGCAAGCTCTGCCTTCTACCTTAATCTCCTCATTTCCTTCTCTACAAAATCCAACTCCTCTTGGATAACGCCTAAACTATGCCTAACCTCTTCCAAATCTAGTTGTAGGAACTAGATTTTTTTCAATTATCTATTATAGCTCCAATTGTTGCTTCTACACCTTTTCAACAAGCACCTCATGCCGGTTTTCCAATTGCTCTACCTTAACCCCTAGGTAGGTAAGTTGATATAGCTCCAACCTACCTACTTACCTAACTACTTACTTACTATTTAAGTAGGTAGAAAAGTAAGACCTCCTTATTTAGGTACGCAAGTAGGTAGGTAGGAAGGTAAAATATTAGAAAAGTAGTTGAACTAAAGAGCAACCACATAAGTTATTTAATTTGTTATGTGTTTTGCCTTTAGGGTTAAGCTTTTATGAGCTCATCCCAACATGGCACATGTATTTTAATGTGCGAATACAAGAGGAGACACCTCCTTTATATAGTTTGTCAAATGAGATATTGAAGACAAAACATATGGGTTAAATCTTTTAATGGCACCTTAATTGCAATTGAGTTGTAATTACAAAAAATAAAATAAAATCACATGAATTCTGTTTGATTTTAATTTTCTAATTAATTTGAAAATTATAGTTAATAATATAACATAATTATTTGGAATTTAATTATTTCAATTAAATATATGATAATTAATTATCTAGATTGATTATATGAATTAATTAACATAATTCAGATAATTATTTAGTTGATTTATTCAAATAATTAATTATCAAAATAAGTATTAGATGATTAATTATTAAATATTTATTTATTTATTTATTATCTGAATGAATTAAATAATAATTAATCAAATATGATTAATGAATTCATACGAATAGTTTATTATTTATTTTACTTAATTAGTTCATGGAAATTAAGTATATTACGTATTAATTACTCATTTAAAAATTAATAACAAATAATTCATTATGAAATTTTAAATAATAAACATGAAGTTGAGTAGAAAAAATTGAGGTATATAAAGACATATTCAAATGTACACCCTTATTGAATGTTTGATAGAGTATACACATTGCTTTTAATTTCAATTCAAAAACAAACTTTCAGCTTTCATGAAATTCTATGGTTTGATATCTATGTATACCAACATGATATTGTGAATTCCAATGTAGTGAAGTATTATTAACACAACAATTGAACATCAATCACAAAAAAATAGGACTATAATATTTATTACATTATTTAAATTTTAATTATTTAGATAATTATGAAAATGAATTATTTTAATTAATTAATTCAATAAAAAAATTGGCTCGTATCAATGAAAAATTTAATAATTTAGTCTAAATAAATTTGAAGTGTATAAACAATGATATTTATATGTACATACTCATAAGCACTTTAATACACCATTCAAATCCAACTAAAGGCCTACATTTATATTTTCAATGAATTGCACAATCTATAAATCTTTTAATAGTATGAGTTACCACATAATTGACAACTAATTCTAAATGAGTTGAACATTTTCATTCCAAAATAATGGACAAGTAGTAGTTATGTAATGAAACTATAATGGCACATTTAGTTATAACTTAGTTGTAAAATTAACCAATTTAGTTGATTCTTAATTGCAAACAAGTCGCAAGTTCCAAATGTTATGGACCTTTACCTTACCGTACACATGGCTTGATTGTGCACATGAATGTCGTATGCCAATTGTAAAGTAGTTGTTCACTTAACATTAAAACTAAACTAGTTGCAACACAATTGAGATTAACCACTTTGCTGCAACTTGTGATCATGGTCAAACTATGGTTGATTATCACAATATATATTTTGCATACATATTCCCATATAAAGTCCAAGTTGCAACTAATGTGCAACTAAATTACAACTATGAAATATTTTGACATGGCATTTTAATTATTAATTCATCATATTTCCATACTATAATTATACCCTAGTTGCACAATAGTTTCTGTGATGATCTAATTGCATGCTAGTTTAGTCTCCATAGACATGATTTTTCATAATGAAGATTTAAATGTAATTTACCTTCATAATATGAAACAAGACCACATTGGTGTTCCTTGAATTGTTGCAATTATGTCTTTTGGATCTATTGTTATTTGACATTATTGCGATTTTGTCAAAAACATGGATTTTTGACATCTATCATGACTACATGATTCCATAATGGAATTTGACCCATTGTTTTACCATGGCATATATGCCTATGTCAACATGCCCAATGACATGGCAACTAGATTAAAAATTCTTATAAAATTCTTGGAACAGGCGATTTCACATAAAAAGCAAAGAGCTTTTAAGAATACACAAAAACACCCTTAGGTTTGTCAAATGGTATTGGGGGGTAAAGAACTAAGTGTCAATTCTTAGTTTACAAACTTGAGGTGTGTTCTCTTGTTTTCACAAAGAAAGAGGGTGAAAATGTTTTGAGATGGGAGTAGGATGAACTTGAATCAATGAGTCTAAGGTGAAACCAATGCACACAAGTCAAAAAGAGAGTGATTAGTACAAATTGAAGCCAAATTAATCACAAATTAAATCATGAACTCACATTGACATGATTTACTATGGCTTGTACCAATTTTTTTCTCATTTTAAAAATGTTGCAGTATTGGCAAGTATCCCCACACAAATTTAGTCATAATTTGCCTCACTGGTGATATTTTTCTCTAGGAGCATTAAAAGTGTAGCTATTAGGCATACTTGTGGTGACTCATTCATTAAAAAAAGTTATAATCTGGCAAATTGATTTAAAGAAAAAATGGATTTTTGCCCCAAAAAAATTGGGCAATGTTGCTCTTTGGCAATTTTTTGCCCCAAAAAAAAAATGGTTGGCTTGGACTTGGGGCCACCACTCTCTTCCCTATAGTGTATTATCTTTTAAATGGTGTAACAAATTGCATCAAAATGACATGAATCCCCAAGATCCCAAATGTTTTTCAAATTGTCACATTAACAAATCATGTCATTTTCATTATTTTTCATATTGAAATTCTAGTCAAAACGGACATTGAACACATCTAGATTCATGAAAAAAAACTAGTTTATTATGACAAATAATTGTCAACAAGTAAATCATCTTCATGTGATTAAAATCCATCATGTGTATTTTAACTTAAATTTGTTATGTGTATTTTGACTAACATGCTAATTTAGGTGGTAATATATATTCTTTAAAGCTCAAATAATTATAAAGTAGGTCATTATAATGCTCATATTTAAAATATTATTTTAATTTTATAAAATTACAAAGGTGAATTGTCATCAACTTAAATGCAATTGGAAGATTTTTCAAAAATTAAATCAAATTGTTGACAATTAACTGAACCTGCACTAGCCCTTTCACACATGTATATTTTTCTTATCACATGAACATGACTAATTTTAGTCACATTCATATAATGTCAATAATGAAATTTGAACCTTCACCACCACGGCCATATCGCAAGTCCTTAACCATTCAATTACCACTTCAAGTGGTGACAAATCTTGTAAATTGCATAAATATAAACACAATGTGTTTTTAAATTTTGAACATTCAAATGTTGTAATATAATTATTTAACTTCATAATGACAACTTAATATCATATGTAAGTAGGTATTAGGTGGTGCTTAATTATTAGATAGGTAGGTAAGTAGGTAGGTAATATGTATTTACCTATTTACCTACCTACCACCTACTTACCTTCATTTCATTATTTACACATTATTTTATTTTATTTACTATTTATTTCCATAAATACATTAAATGTTTTAATGCATTTGATATTTTATATATGTATATATTTATATTCATTTTAGATATTCAAATGTAAATGTTTTGAATTTCAATTGGGGTTATAAATTCAAATACAACATGTTTTACTTTGATTAATGGATAATTTCATAATTTCATTTAATGGTTATATATATAATGTAAAGACATGACATTAATTTAGAATATTTTATGTCCATATTTTCAATGTAATTTTTAAGATTATAAAAAAATATTTTTGTATTTTCATAATAAAATTAATTTCTTTTCACATGTGAAGTACACAATTATAACGTGATTATAAAAGTTTCATATTTTTTTTCAATTTACAATCACATTTAATTAAAAAAATTAAGACATCGTATATATTATGCCACATAATACCAAAAAGGTAATGCATCTCAATCAAAATGCCACGTAGGACATCAAAGTAACATGTTATAGTCACAATAGGCTATAGTCATACATGATGACACATCATCATTTATGGTATATTAAAATGACTATATTTAGTCATGATCTTAACATTACAATTTCCACATAGATCCTCCATGCTTCAAGCCTTCATTTGTGTTCCATGAAAAGCATAACTTGTGGCCTTGTTATGACGTGTCATCCATAATGTTTTTTTTTACTAAAGTGAAAACTGAACTTAGTCATAATGGACATTATTATTGCAATTAGTCAAAATGTGATTAATGGACATGATTACTATGTCAATGAAAAAAAATTGATTGTACAATCACATTGGTCAAATTAAATAATGAAAAGGACATGTTTTTGTTATAGTGTCAAGTTGTGAATACCATTATTTTGTGAGCTCATGATTCTTGCATATGGATTCTAATTCAAAAGATTTCAAAGGCAATGGCAAGAACTTGCCAACAATGTATCATACATTTCAATTAAACCCTTTTGTTGAACATTTTAATTGTTAGGAATCAAATTGTCAATTTGACTCCCAAGCATTCATTTGACCATTATAACTTGTATTTCAAATCTTCAAATGTTAAATGCAACCCCATTTTGGATATTTACATTTCAAAACATTTTCAATGGTTTAAAGAGAACCCAATTTGGACAAGGTTTGCTCCCCAAGCCTTGTTCCAAAAATTTAGAATGCCACAAGATTCCAATTGCTAAAAAGAAAAAATTCATTTGCGAGTTTTGGGACTTGCTCTCACACACTTGTGAAAATGTGTTTGAATTTTGAGAGACTTTATTGGCCCACTCCTCTTGTAATGCCTTAACTTGGGGGTCTTGGGTCACAAGCTTATGGCTAAGGTCATGACACTTGTAACCCTCAAAAAAATCTTTCAAATGACATATTGAGCTTTTCAATGAGAAGTGATTTGATCCCTCAAATTGTCATTTATGAAATTGGAGTCATTTTGATAGTTTGACTCTTGACCTTTCACATGTTCATAACTATTGTTACATATTTTCATTTTTAGAATTTGATCTCACTTTATAATAATATTTTTCAAGCCTTTCAAATGTTCAAAAATGGGTTGAATTTGGACAAAGTTTCATCCCAAAACCTTGAAATGTATTCCAAAATTTTGAAACCCTTAAATTTTTTTAATTCCCAAAGTTTGGTAATGTTGGGGCTTCATTCCTTTTATTTTCACACAATGCTTTTGTGAATGTGTTTGCATCAAAGGATGCCTTGACTTCTCTTTGACCCAATTTCCTTGTTTGGCCCAAGACTTAGTCATGAGCCCAAGGCTAAGGTCATGATGAATAGCCAAGTTTTAATCATGGTGATAATTTTGCAATGAATAGAACAATTGTGATGTTTGAAGAAAGTTTTGTTTGATGATGAATATTTTCACAATGTAAAAAGGTTGAACCAATACTGAAGTTTCAATTGGCCCATGGGGATTTTGTAACAAACAAACAAACATGAATTAGTTTGAACAAAAAATCATTTGAATTTGATGGGTGATTTCACAATGTAAAAAAAGCCACAAATCTAATAATGAATGTTCAATTGGGTTAGTGATTTTGCAATGAACAAAACAATCATGAATTATTATGAAGTTTCATTTGATGGGTGTTTGCACAATGGTGAAAAAACCAATCCAATAGTGAAGTTCAATTGGGGTGATCATTACTTTGCAAGGAGCATAACAATCATGAAATTTGAAAAAAATTTGATTAGTTTTTTTGCATGTGTAAAAACATCTCCATTGTGCTACCTTATCAACCCCATCAATGGCAATTTGGCATAAGTTTTATTTGTAAACTCGCCACAACCCCACAACCCCACAACCCCACAATCACCAATTTTTTTGTTGATCCCTCTTCAAAGCTCCCTATTTTGATAATGGTGTGCTCTTTATTATAATCACCAAGAGCCATATTAGATTGCATTTCTTTGTTGTGGTCTCCTTGGTAACTTCCTTGCACCTCAATGGTTTTGGTTTTTTCTTTCACGTACAATTCTTTGAGCTTTTTTTTTGGTTAGAGGTTTCATGCATTCTTTTATTGTTGATTACCGTCATTTGAGGCCTAGCATGGTGCCCATCTTGCGTGTCATTTATGTGTTTACAAAATGTTGTTGTTTTGCAAACCATTTTTTTTTTAATTAAGTGAAAAAACTTTTGGCATTGTTGTTGTTAATGATGGCACTATGCCAAAACACGACATATATGATTACATGATTAGTTACACAATATGGGCAACTTGTTTATCCACTAATTGTATTTTTGTTTTAAGCTGTAAATTACATTTGTGACCATGATTGTAATCATTTAAGTCATATGATTTTATTTGGATCATTGACATTTGCCCATTGGACTAACATAATTTTATATATTCATTTGATATAGCCATTTGTCACATGACACCTATCTATGTGACATGGTGTCACATAAACTACCTACCCGAGATTAAGGTAAATAGGATGCAAGAATAAGGATTTGAACCCATCTCCTCCACTTTGAGGGCAAAGTCTTTATCATTGTACTACCTTATTTTTATGTATCATAAATTCAACCACATTTTAATAATTTTTTTCTCAATTATTTAAGTGACATACTCAATGTATCTTAGGCTACCTAAGGGTTGCTTAGCTTATCTAGGGGGGTACTTGAGCTATGTAGACTACATAAGTTAGGTTACATAAGGGCTATTAAGGGCCAACATAGGCCTAGTTAGGGATCACATAGGGAATATATAGGTCTCCATAGGGGTTACATAAACTATCTATGGGCTACCTATGGGCTACTTAAAAGTTACTTCATGCCTACCTAGGGGTTACCTAAGCTACCTAAAGTTAAGTATGAGCTATTCAAGGACTATTTGAATTGGTCATAAGCATACCTAGGGGCTACCTAGGGCTTGTGTCAAAGACATGACATTGTTAAAAGCTTAAATCATGACTGAATTTTCTTGAATTGACATTCTAATTTTTAAATGCCCACATGCAATAGCAATGAGGCACAATGCCACAGATTAGTGTAAGTCTAGCAAACTCCTGGACAACTTTGATTTTGGTAGGAGAAATTGCCAATCCATGGTGGAGATGCTGTAAGAGAAACCAAACCAAATAGTGAAGTTTGAATGGGGCCAACAGTGTTTCAGCAATGAACAGAAGACAATTATGAGGAGCACATATAATTCATCCAATTAGAATGATGAAACTGCAATCCATCTTTACATCCATCATCCAAGAGACCGACGGTGATGCTCAAAAGCAAAGCCAGTTCCTTCCTCTCTCCTTCCTTCCCGCGTCCCCACCGCGCGCGCCGCGCACGCACGCACGCACGGTCCCCGCTTGTTGCGCCATTTCTTTCTTCCGGCCAGCGACAATCAAGCGAGAGAGTCGCGAAACGCAATCCCATAGCCTGTCGTCGGCATCTTCAGATCTGAAGTCCGGCGACATCGAACGTAGCTAAACTGCAAAAGAGATTGCAGCCTGTACGTGTCAAATTAACTTACACTTTGTCGGTAGATCTAGCATCTATCACCACAACCCATTTGGCACCAGTGGAAGTCCCGCCAGTCTTCCCGTGCTAGCTACTGTCGCTCCCGTACGCCTTCCCCAACTTCCGGCAAGTCTCGTCATTCATTATTGTCAAGACTAATAATCCTTAGCCAGCGCCGGCTCCCTACACAGATAACAGCTGCAGAAGTTAGCAGCAGCAGCAGCGGCAGGCCGAACAGCTGGGCCCCAGAAACAGAGCAGGCCGGGCTGCAAGAAGCTGTAACTAACCCTAAACTTAGCGGCAGCAAAAGAGGTTGAGAGCGTTGGGTCGGGGAGCAGCAGCTGGGCATGACAAAATCTTGGATTGTTGCAACTGTTTGCTGTTGCTCAGAATAGCACTACTGTAACGTGGCAGTAGATTGGAATAGATGGTGGACGTTTTGCAGGTGACACAGTGGAGCTGTGCGTGATGGCCATGCGGTTATATGGAAGGTCATGAATGCAGCTCATGTGGGAGGATGGTTTGATTGATTATTGATGAGGACGGATCGGCGGAGAGACTCTAGACCGACCTCCGACATGTTACGCCGCTGCAGCGGCAGTTGCTGCAGGAGGGTGGTGCGTGGGCTGTCTGGTTTTTGCTTGTCATGTGCGCCAGATCCTGCAGTCTTCCGGTCTTCCTTTTTGAATCTTTGCCCCTTTTTTAGTTTTTTCCTCATTGATCAACTCCCTGCACTCGACGCTTGTCCATATGAGAGAGAGAGAGAGAGAGAGAGTAAGCCTGATCGTCGGTGATCCAGAGAGGGAGACACTGAGGTGTAGCGAACATATAGCTTCTAATGAGAGCAATGTCCTGGGGGCTGGAGAGAGAGCCGAGAGATTGAAATAGACGAGTTCCGAATCAGTTTGATGAACAATTGTTATTGAGCTCATGGATATCTTCATGGCAGGCTAGCTCCTGCTTGTGCGATCGGAATTTGCAATCAGGAGCTAGCCAGCCGCCTGGAAAATTTCGGGCTTGCAAGATTGGGTGATCGAGTTTTAAACCGCTACGAGTTCTCAGCTGCCCGCGAGCTGGTAGGCGGCACCAACTGCATCTCGCACCAGCTCCATCTAAGAGATCTAGATCAAGTTTCTTTTTCGCAAATCAAAGGTTTCTGCAGTGGACTGCTGGGCAGCTATGCAGACTGCACAGAAGCGGCAGTCGTCTTACCGGCAGAAGTTGGGTTCATCAGTAGTCAAGAAGGATTTTGAAAGTGGGAATATTAGAAACGGCGGCGGAGGAGGAGGAGGAGATCATGCAGGGATGTCGATTGCAATGGAGAAAGTAGAGAAACTGGCCACAGAGAACGCCGTGGTGGTGTTCAGCAAGAGCGGATGTTGCATGTGTCATGTGGTGAAACGTTTGTTCTCCAGCTTAGGCGTCAGCCCGACGGTGTACGAGCTAGACGACCCGGAGCAGCAAAGCGACGCCGCCGCCGCCGGGGGTGCTGCAGCAGCGCCTGAGGATGTGGAGAAAGCACTGCTCATGCGACTAGTGCAGCAGCAGCTAGGCCGGGAATATGATGATCATGATCAGTCGCTGCTACAGCTGCAGGCAGCAGCGGTGCCATCAGTGTATGTTGGAGGAAACCTGTTAGGAGGTCTGGACCATGTCATGGCAGCGCACATCAATGGTACCTTGGTTCCTCAACTCAAGGAAGCTGGAGCTCTGTGGTTGTAAGCTGCTGCTGTAAGTCCCCTGATCATCAATCTCCCAACATCTTTTGATCAAGTATTGCAACAAGGTGTTTATAGTCTATGATCTGCTCCAGACAAAATTACTAGAAGCTCCAGATCTTCATCTACTCCTGCAAACCCATCATCACAATATTACACAACAAATCTCGAACCAGAAGTCTCTCTACTGGATCTACAATTCAATATGTTTTCTTCACCATAAGAAAATTTTGCATACATGGGGCTGAGAGACAGAAATTCTCGTACTAAGATGATCTGCCGCCGCCGCTGCTGCTGCTGCTGCAATCCATCCATCACAAATTTTATCTACCCAAAATTCTCTCCAGAGCTGCTAGAGTGGTGAGGAGTTCATCTGAACTGAGTTGTTGCAAAAAACACCCATGGGTATGTCTGTTCTAATGCCCACAGGAGATTTTAAAACTTTTTCTAAGCTCAAAAATTAATGGGTATCATTTTATTCATATAATTTGTATATTTTTTATTGACTCAATGAGTATTCAAGGTTTGTCTTCCTGTTTTTTGGTGGTGAATGTTTATTTGCATCCTGGCCACATAAATGAATTTTTCTGGCGCAAATTCACCTTTTTTTTAAAAACAGTTTGCCAAGTTTTTGAGGATTTTTTTTGGAGATAAAATTCATCACATTTAAGCATATTATGATCTCTAATGAGGCTACTCAGACCCAATAAGAAGGCTCCATATGGTCAGTTAATGACCTCTTTTACTGACTGACTCACCCGGTAGGTTGCAAAACTGCTAGGGTAGTCTGTACTTAGGCTGTCCATATCCAATCAGAAGGTACCATGTCATTCAAGTCTCATCAATGGTCAGTTATGTTTAGCAAATTTTTCAAAGTACATAGTTGCATTTACTGTTACTTTGAACTTTAAAAAACAGAATAGTGGGTCTGGATGAACATTGAATACCAAGGAACATCCCCAAAACGGTTTTGATGCTTTTGTAGAGCTGGCTTTGCCACAGGGTTTCAGAGTTGCATTATGGTTGCAAATGAAGGCTAAATATAGGTTTAATGCAACATAAATGAATTGAAGTATCAGATTATCTTCACAACAACATGCTTATCATGATCAACAGGCTTGCAACTGTGGCGTAAAATCCTTAATATAAAGGCTTTAAAGATGAGAAGTTGGTTATTCATGGGCTTTATACCCCATCCCTCAATCACTCAATTGGAAGTTTTGGCGATTCATGAGCTCTAGTAGCCAATCACCCAATTGCAAATTTTGGTGATTCATGAGCTTTAGCCAATCACCCAATTGCAAATTTTGGTGATTCATGGGCTTTAGCCAATTACCCAATTGCAAATTTTGGTGATTCATGGGCTTTAACCATCACTGAATTTTGAAGCTTTGGTGATTCAAGGGTTTTTCCCAGTCACCACCCCATTTGAGGTTTTGGTGGGCTTCAACCAATCACCCAATTGCAAATTTTGGTGATTCATGGGCTTTAACCATCACTTAATCTGAAGTTTAGGTGACTCATGGGTTATACCCAGTTATGGATTTGGGGTTTGGTGGGCTTTACCCAGTCACCCAACTAAAAGTTTGAGTACATTACAAGAGAAAGTGATCTTTCTCATACAAAAGGCCAGGCTCATGCCACATTTGTGAGGTAAACTTTGTGGTTTCATCGAATGCAATGTACAATATGTGGTGTTTATTGTGGCATATATTACATCAAAATTACAACTTGACATTAAGTTATGGACCATTAAGTTATAGAAAAATATAACAAAATGACAATTTGTAATTTTAATGTAATATATGACACAATACGCACTGCATACTATACATTATAATGGATGAAACCAGAAAGTTTACCTCACACATGTGTCATGAGCGGTGACCCTTTGTGTGAGAATAACAACATTCTGTTATAGGGATAGTAAGAGTTTGAATTTGAACTCCTTGGTTATCACCTGGTATTGCCCAATGTCTGGTGTTGAATTTAACAAGCCTAGGAAGCTTTGTATACAAATACAACTATGAAACACATCTTAGGTCTAATTGCCCACTTCAGAAAAGACATCATCCATCATGTGTGGTCAGAAGATTGCAGCCTAAACAACAACATTTGACTCCTCAGATATCAATCACCCTGTTACTGTGCTGCCCCAGTGTCAAATATTTCTGTTGGAATTCTTCATAAAGTCCTGTTGAAAACCCTAAACCCTGTCCTGAACATATATAACAATAAATATTTCTGTTGAAAACGCTAAACCCTAAACACCTTATGCTAAACATATGAGGATAGTAATTAAGGTTTCCATCTTACCTTTAAATGGCAGAATTGGCTGCCACTGCTGATTCTGAACCACAACCAAGTTCCCAAGGTTCCACCTTGCTAATCTATCCTTTTAAACCCTCCCACCTCCCCCTCCCACTACCTATGTAACTACTGTCTTTGTAAATGGTTAAAGGTGCATTCACACTTGGTGTTAGAGACTCTAGGGTTGAGTCCCCTACCGTCTATGTAAATGGTTAAAGGTACATTCACACTTGGTGTTAGAGACTCTAGGGTTGATTCCCCTAATACCATGCTAGCCATTTAGGACTTCAAACTAGTTGCCATGAAAATTTTATGGTTGGCTTAACATTCACTTAACATTGAGCAATGGTGCATTTCACATTGGGTGCCACCTAGATTTTCATTTAACACTGACTGAACATCAAGTGTGAATGCACCATAAGTATCAAAGGTAATTTGTAGGTAGGGAATGTATGTGGTTACAGTAGCCTCCCGCCTAAGTACGCACCCGTTTAAGTACGCATCCCGGTAAAGTACGCATTATTTTCCCGAAAAAATAAGGTTCAGATTATGAAATAACTAATGGGTAACCCGTGACTACG
>Ga0116229_10006506_pt1 | contig 18767 bp, 11 predicted proteins | sample S1TSphgellanicum_3_FD_87313 | JGI IMG/M metagenome (GOLD analysis project Ga0116229, IMG submission 87313) | Host-associated microbial communities from peat moss isolated from Minnesota, USA - S1T2_Fc - Sphagnum magellanicum MG | ecosystem: Host-associated > Plants > Peat moss > Unclassified... | reverse complement strand
TACATAGCTATTTAGCAACCCTACATATACAATCACCCTATTGACATAAGTATTCCACAAACCTAATCACCTTGATAAGGTAACTTGTTTTCTATGTACTAACTTGTCTATCTACATAGCTACCTTATTAGTGTAACTTTCTTCCTACCTACTAATTTGCCTATCTACATGTTTACCCACTCTAATAACCTATTTACCTTGCTCCTTGAACTTCCTTTCTATTTATTAATTTAACTACTTATTTATATACATATTTACCTACCTATGCACCCACCTTTCGACCTACCAATATGTTCACCTATCTACCTATGTTTTTTACAATACCAAATACCTAGTTAATTACCTACTCATTTTTCCCACCCTCCCAGCCCCCTGATCCTACTTATCAATTTATTAAGGTTCGCCTTAGTTCATGGATGATGAACATAGGTCCCCATATATAAGTATTATAAACAATTTATAGTGGAAACACTATCATAATTGTAATCATTTTGGTTTAGGTAATGCATATTTCATTAAATTTTTTTTATCTTATTTATTTATGGAATGGACATTACAATACATCTTTTCATGTAATTATTATAAATATGTACTATTGGATTATGGTTTAGGTTTAAAGTTGGGACACATAAATTAGTTAGCAAAATTTTCACAAATCTATAATAATTAACCTAAATTAGGCTAAATTTGGGGGGGAAATTTTAGGGTTTAGACATATGTGAAACAATACAACTTCATTTTATATCTTTTTCAAAAAGAGTGGAAAAAGTTAGTTTGGAGAGATCATGCAAAAGTAAGAGACATCTTTTTTTTTGGTTTTTTACAAAATTTGTTTGATTATTTTTTTTAATTAAGGTCTTTTTTTTGGTTAATAAATTTCTGTAGTTTAAAAGCTTAAATTTTGGTTTCTAATTTTTTTTCGATGTTTTTTATAAAATAATTTGCACTATATAATTTGTATGTTTTGTATAATTTTTTCAATTTAGGGCATATATCAATAGGATTTTTTTTTGTTAGGGTTTGTATAGTTAGGTTGTAATAAGGATTATGGCAAAATATCATTTGGATTTTTAAGGTTATGCCTTATGATTTAATGTTTAGGAATTTGATTCATATATATTAAGGCTTAATGTTTATATTCTAGACTTTGCTCATTGTATTGATTTTTGATTTTATCATTTGTTTAGATCTATAACATAATTATGAATCTCCTTTGTTTCCATATGTTTCAGTGTTTCCATAGTTGTTAAAGTTTAATATTTCCTAACCCACTTTTGTTTAAATGCAATACATGTATCATACTGTGATTATTCAATAACCATGAAACATAAATATATATTTTAAATATTTGATTCCCCGCCAATACATCATGAAATTCATGTTTTCAAAATTATTTATTCACCTTATAGTATGATTTAACATATATAAGAATGAACATAATGCAAAATTGGTCACATTGATGATACAAGGGGTCAGGGTTTAATGTAAAATTTACTACTTAATGTTAGAATTATGGTTTAAGTTTAGATTTTGGGACATATAAATTAATTAATTTGAAAAAATATATATAATAATTAAAATAAATCTAGATTGCATTTTGGGTGGAATTTTTAAAGCTTAAACATATGTAAAACAATGCAATGTCATTTTATATTTTTTAAAAAAAGTGAAAAAACTTAACTTGGAAATATTACCAAATGGTTAAAAACATACATTCTTTTGTGTCTTGTTACAAATTTTATTTAATTATTAAAAAAATTAAGGCCAAATTTCTAATAAGTGAAAATAAATACATGTGTTGGTATTGCAAAATTATATGAATATTTGCTCTAAATGCAATACCCATATTCAAGTTTGTTTCTATATAACCCATAGGTGATTTATGTAACTTAAGATGTAGACTCAACCCTAAATGCAATACCCACATGTAAAGTCATTTCAAAATAACCAATATGTAGTTTAGGTGGTTTTTCAATGAAAACCAAAGCCTGTATGTAATACTTGCATGTAAGTTCATTTTGAAACAATCCATACGTGGTTTAAACAACTTTAGATGAAGAATCAACCTTAAATGCAATATCCACATGTAAGGTCATTTCAAATGAATGGTCTGGGTACACAAAATATCTCTATTTATATACCTAAATTAATTTTATGATAATTAATTATCATGAATAATTATCTTAAATAATGATTTGAATAACTTATCAACATAAAAAAATCTAATTAAAATAATAATATTTTAGATTTAAATTTCAATTATCTGAATAATTAAGGTTCAACCAAATAATTAGTTAATTAATATTGAAAAATAAAATATTTTTAAAAATATGATAATCAATCATTTATATTATTTGAAATATTTTTAAAAATAATTCCTTAATTATGACATTATTTGTTGATATTTAAATTAGATTAGTATGTCATATGAGTCCCATAAATATTACAATGGAAGCCTATATGCAAGTATTGCAAAAAATGTTAAAAAGTAGCAACTATTTATGAATTTATATGTGGGTACTATAATGGATGTTAAAAAAATCAACTATTAGACCTATATGTGGGTATTACAATGGATGGAAAAAAAATCAACAATTATTTATGAGACCTATATGCGGGTATTGCAATGGATGTAAAAAAAATCAACAACTATTTATGAAACTTACATGTGGGTATTGCAATGGATATTAAAAAACCAACAACTATTTACGAAACCTATATGTGGGTATTGTATATTTGAAATGGCCTTATGGAAATTATAATAAAAGGATGTAGGTATTGCATAATGTTCATTTGATATTTGTAAACTTTGGACAAATTAATGTTACCTATTCATATTGATTTATTTAAGTTTTGATTTTTACATTTAAAATACTAAGAAGATTATGAAAAAAAAGACATATATAATTAACCATATACCCATCAAACAAATGTGATTAGAGGAAAATATTATATTGATAAAAGATGTACAAATACGGGTGGATCAAAAAATGCTAAAAAACCTAATGAAAAAAAAAAAATTCTATAATATATCAAAGGACCAAAGTTCACAAATTGGGTAGTCCAAAAAATGACAAGGCGAAAAAAACCTAGTTAACTATATAAAGTGGAAACCCTAAACCATATCATTGTCTACAATCTTGTGTTTAGTTCGGTAAGTAATTATTGCATGATGAACAATGTACAATGGTGACATTGCATTTTAACCTAAATTGCATTTGTAACAAAGTTTTTTTTTATCGTGCCCTGAACCCTATAAACACCCAAAAACCACCAAATTAAACCCTAACACACTTTGGTTGAAACAAAATTATATAAAACAATAAACATTGATTATTATTTTTTCTTATTTTTCATGAATCATTCTAGATGCATGGAAATCCAATACATCTTCTTCATTTTCTCAGACAAAAGGTTGCAAAATTTCCTAATGTATAGGCCCACTGCACAGGCTCCACATTATGGGGGATGTTTTGTGGCCTATTTGAGAGTGCTTTATATGTCGATTTTAGCATTGTGCGCACATTAGATTCTAAAGTTTGTTGTCGTCGCCTTTTTTGCTACAACAACACCACAGAAGAAGATGATGGCACATTGTTGTCATTTTTTTCTTTTCTAACACAGAGAAGTAGGCAACAACATCAAGCTATCGTCACCTTCTTTGCTGCAACACCACAAAAGAAGACAATGTCGCAATGCCGTTGTCTTCTTCTTTTTAAACATAGAAAAGACAAAACACATAAGAAAAAAAAAACCCCAAGAAAAGGGAGGGAGCTTACCTTTAAGTTCCCACTCTGCCTTTCATTTTTGGCTCCCACTTTTGCCTTCTTGCTTCTATCCTTTCGTTTTTAGTGCTTTTTCTTAATTGCCACTTCTGCCCTCTTGTTTTTGGTTCCCTCTTTTGCCCTCCTACTTCAAGCTCTCCCGAGCTCTAATGATGGAGTGAACACAAAATGAAGTGAGGTAAGTGGGTAGGAGGGAAATTTTTTGGACAATAACAAACTTGTTATTATCGCCTTGTTTGCAACAAAAAAAAGAAGGGAAAAAAAAGGTAACAACACGCTTGTGTCATCACCTTCTTCGTTTGAAATAGAATCAAAACAAATGAAAGAAGAAGATGCCATTGTCTTCTTCTTCTCAAGTAGAAGAAAGAAAAAAAAACATAGAGAAAAAAAAACCATAAAGAAGAAAAAAATGTAGAAAAGGAAGGGAGCTTGCTTTTCTTCTCTTGCTTTTGCATTTTGGATGAAGCACTCCTCTTGCTTTCTCCTCTCCATGTTCCTTCAATGTTGAGCTCTCCACCTTCCTCAAACCTTGTGTCTCACATCTCCTCGCAGCTCTGTGCTACTCAAGCTTAGGAGCTCTCCTGAGCCTGGAGATGGAGTGAGCGAAAAATGAGGTGAGGGAGATAGGAGGGATAGGTAGGTAGGTGGAAAAAATTTTGAGACAGAGAAGGGGGCTGAAAAATCCCTGGGCAGGGGAAGAGGATGTGTTTTTGGTTCATCCCCAAAAGAGCTTGAACAGCCTCATCCTGAACTGGTGCACTGGTGGATGCTGGTTCACTCCAGCCACAGAGAGTAACGCTGGGAATTTTTCACTTTTTAGAAATGGTGACAGGCTGGCTGGTACCGGCCACGGTGGATGATCCCACTTGATGAAAACAGGTTTCTTCAGGCAGGCAAGGGACCTGAAAATACAAAGGAAAAAACTGATTTCTGCAAAGAAAACTAAATATGGAAACTAAACAGGCAAAGAAACCAACAACTTCCACAAGTTGGGAAAAGCAAATGAGACTGGGGTTTGTGAAAGGAGGAGACTCCTTGTTGTTTCTGGATTGTGTTTCCCAATGGGAGAAACTCAACATGCAACCATCTGAATGAGCAGAAAATAATGCACTTTCTTCTTTATCTGTCTCTTGGGTCCCCAAAGAAGGAAACAATGAAAACAAACCTGAGATGCTTGATGCCAATGTCGACCGAATGATAAGTTGCTTTGTCAGGGTGGTTTGTGACATTCCACATACCATGCTTGGGGTATCTTTGTGTAGGCTAAAACCCCAGGGTGGGAGCATTGCCAAAGTACGGGGCCTGGAACGAGGTGGTAGCCTAGTAATTTTGTTCCAATTCTTTGGAGCAAATTTCAACTTTCACAAGGACTTTCTGGTTCTTCATCCTGTCCCATGGGTTCTCCCTCTACATCATCATCATCACAATGTTACATTTCTTCATCCAAGGCGATTGGCACATGCTTTACATTATGTGTAAAGCCCTTGGATGAGGGTATCACTGAAATGTGGGGTACACTCTTGGCTACTCCCTTGGGCGGCGCCCTTATTTTGATAATACCCTCATCCTAGGGCTTTACCCTACACTAAACATATATAGATTGCAAGGCAATAGAAGTGGCTGGGGGAGGGGGGAGAGGATCTTACATGTAGTTTGGAGGAGGGATATTTACAAATGTGAGGTGCCCTACAAATTCACTAGGAATTTTCTCAAAGTGATTTTACATCCATCCATTTTCAAAACTATATAGTAATGTACATTCATCTCAATGACAAACCACTTACCTGGTCATATGATCTGGAACAAGGCCTCTTTGGCGACATTTTGGTGTGATATCCCCATTCATTGTAAGGACCCCCTCCTCAAGGCTCACTGCCTAATCAGTCTTATTACCTAATAACCACACAACAATAGGCTACTTATGTAATAATCAATCATTTTATGGTTGCTTGTGAGCTCTGGAGGACATCCCTAACCCCACCCTAAGGTATAGTAGTACATGCACCACAAACTGTCAGAATAAGCATAGCCAATAAATTAGATATTAATTTTCTGTTACACTCTTTTCTTTTTTCTTAAAAACAATGAGATGCTTTAAAACTCAACTCAAGTCGAAGCTGATTTTTGAACTTTTTTTTCAATTAGTTATGAATTAGTAAAGAATTGTTGTTGTAAGGGGCTTGCTTATCTATGATGGTAGTCCTACCCTCTTGGTAATCAACAAAAGGATTGTTGAAGAAAAAACAAATACCTTACCCTAAGGTCAATTTCATCATTACATAATCCTCTCAAAATAGTGAAATGAATTTTTGTGAAAATATGAAATTGGCATGTTAAAAATCATCGTAATTATTACAATAGGTTATACACTAAATAATTTCATTACTCGTATGACAATATCATAATAGATCATGGAAAATATAATAATTAAAAAATTAAAAAAGAATTAATTTTTTGAAAAAAAAAATCATTTTGCAGTAAGACATCCGTCAACTAAACTACAAAAATTGACCATGTGCATTATGATAACCAAACAATATGTAATTTATTCAAAATTATGTGCATACTAAAGTAAGGCTTTGAACATAAACCCATAAAGAAATTTGGCTACTTTCCTCCATTATTTCAAAGTCAGGAAATTTTTTTAATCTCAAAAAACACTGCATTTAAGCATTTTAAAATTTAAATATCTATTTTTAATTGTATTTTCCCAATTAAAAAAAGAGCTGACAAAAAGGGCAGGGGAAAACAAAAATCAGAATCAAAGAATGGCCTAGGCTAGAAAGTAAGAATGCAACTATTTATCAAACACCAGGTCTGGGGAATGGGCTGATTATCTTGAATTTCTCTTACATTTGAGTTAATGAAATCTGAAGGTTCTGGTATCAATTTTTCTCCCCAATTCTGAATTTGGATTTCATCTATACTAATTGGAAAATCAGCATGAACACCAGCACATCCTTATGAAACCCTGCCAAACTTCATATAAAGAAAGCACCCAAGAAAAGGAGAGAAAAAAAAAAACAAGGGATTGTGGCCAAAAAAGAAGGTGGGTCAACAGAGTGTTCCCTTTACACCTACAAGTTCAACTACATAACATAAAATAAAGTTTCACGAGGCTTTATCAATTCATGAAATCAATTTTTACAAGGCAAAATCATCAATTGTGCTGATTTCTGCAGCAAAAAATCTATGAGTCTAAGGGGGTCAGATCACTTCGATCTTTCTCTCATGAGCTTCAACAGACATCACTTGCCACATAGACTCCCAAATCCCATGAATGCAACTAAAACCCATAACCCTGACAGTATATGGAAGGAGAACATATTCCTGAAATAATGCACATAGTTTAAACAACAGAGGTACCAGAAGTTATACTGAAAATATATATGCAGTCCTCTAGAGGCTTGTCAAATATAACCCATGAACCATTACTCGAGTCCCTGATGAGAACCCATAACACCAAACACATTTATATGTTGGAAAATCCAACAGAACTCCACACCCTCACTTTTTAGAATTGTAAATACATTCCCCACACAAAACATACGATTGCCAAACTTTGTCGTTCACAAGATCCCTAGTGATCTTCATCATTCCCCCATCATAGATTCCTACATCTAGTGTTGGATTGCATTAAGTTAAAGGACATAAGGCACAACAAAGATAACTTATCCTTTTGAAATACAACCATTTACACCTTTAAGCATTCTTCCTTCCAGTGCCACCAAGTATTGCAGTCTGTTTAAAACACTAATGCACATATCTCCCACAACAAAACAAAACCAAACAGAAAAACACAAGAAACTTAGCTTCTTTTTCCTCTTGCTCAAAACCCAGAAAGATGCCCCTCTTGTAGAACCGCCCTCCTTCATATATGTGTAGCTTTTCATCCTTTCGTAATCCCAAGCGTCAATTGCAGTCACATTCACCAAAGGCGTCATGAAGAACAAAAACCAACCTAGATGAGCTTGCAAGCTCACACCCTAAATCAAAAGAAATAGAGTGCCTATCTTCTTCCTCCTTGAATGTAATCCTACAAACGTAAAACACACAAAACAAAATCACCTACTATTCTAAACACCATAAGGTTAACGTGCTCATGAAAGTTACTATTTTCCATCAATTGCCGTTTTAGGGTAGTACATGGGCAACTCACTTCAGGGTTCCTTTTAAGTCATAGGCAAAGGACCAAAATCTAAGCAAGCAAACAACCCAAAAGAAACAAACCACCCCAAGGTAAGGGAACCATTAAGTACTGAAACCTCTACCAATCGCATGGAGCATATCAACTAAAGAAATGGGAGGTAAACCCCATAAAACTCCAAGCCTATAAGAATCTTCCCCTTAGGTAGGGTAATGCTAGAAGAGTGGAGAGTTCTAAAAGTAAGTGCCCACATGAGGTGGAGTTGATGGGCATTTATTTGGAAGCATTGCCTTGCTCCACCATAGCCACAGTGAACCAGCACCCACGAGTGCACTATGAAGGATGGATGGTTACCAAATATCAAAATGGTCATACTAGAAACAATTTCAATTTGGACCTTAAATAATTTTGTTACAATCTTCCAAAATTTTATTTCTAAAGACATTGAAGATTTGGAAAATGTACAAAGGAATTAAAAAAAGGAAAAGGGAAAATTTATAGGATGTCAAGTTAGTTCAAACTAGATGTCAATATTTCTCCATGTCAAAAATCAACCCCTTGTAGTAGGTAGGTTGTATTTTTTCGTGTCAAAAATCGATTGCTTGTTATAGGTCGGTTGTGGTGATGGTAGGTGTATCATAAAGGGGTGGAAATCGAAAAATAGCCAAGCCTACAACAACCACCCAACTTAAAATGGAGGATGTTTACATTCTATGTAATGTGATTGAATTTTTTTGACAAAGAAAAGTAACCAAGATAGAAAAAGGACGACCTTCTGACACTTTCAAGCTCCAAATATCATTGGCATAATTGTGTAAAAACACATCAACTTATATGTGTAGTTAGCCAAATACTTCAATTACTAAAATGGAGGAATTAATCAATGGGGTGTTGATCATAATAACTCTTTTTTTTTGTTTGAGCCATATCGGAGGCATCAATTCCTTGAGTTATGCAAGATCTGGGAAGTAAATCCGCTTGCATTGGGTCAGTAATGATAATGTTGATTAAGGTGCAAATGTCATCTTTTGTGAGCAGCATGTCAACTTGTCGACATGAAAAGTTGAACATGGTTAAAAGAAGTGCATGTTGTTATTGTCGTCCCACATGGTAGCCAACATCTCATGCAATGGCAACAAAAGTGTTACAAACTACATCATGGGTTTTTGTTTGTTCATTGCCATGAGTGTAATGTAAAAGGTGGATATCCATGGGTTTGATGGGATGTGTGCACATGCATCGAAAGATACTTGCAATTAAAGGATGGGGTAGTCTAAGTCACGTTCAAAATGTTGTGGAAAAATTTGAAGAAGATAATTGAAAGACTGGGAAGATTAATCAAGATGTAAGCCAAACGTTCACCCTTGAGCCAGAACATGATAAATTCGAACATGATAGGCCTCAAATATCTCGTCAGAAAGCATGCTAAAAAAGGTATGATGATGTAAACATTCCAAAATGGAATTTGAAGTTGAACCATTTGTTGTTTAATGAATTATTCAAATAGAAGAAGACACATGAGAATTGGGTGTGGTAAAAAAATCACATGCCACCTTAAGGTGTTATTAGAAAGGGAAGGTGTTATTATTGACTTGCGTCAAAGCTTCAAGAAAGAAGGGATGTTGATCAACCATAAACCTAATAGCTATGATTAAAGCTATAATGGCCTAACTCTTTAAATAAGTTTTTGGGGGCAATGGTGGTTATTGATATGAGCCCAATGACATCGAAGGTTATTGGGAGAGAGGCTTGTTTATGGGCTAGAGGTCTTTTCGGGCTATCAAAGGATTTAAAAAAAAACCCAAACATTTAAAGAAAGGAATAATAAAGAAAAAATAATTATGAAGGGGAGGAAAGAGGTGTGCATTGTAATAGATACGATGGCTATTGCATGAAACAATGATTTATAATTCCAAAGGCTACTTAAACAACACCCATTTTAGGGAAAAGGTCCACATGTTGAATATCCTCTAACATGACATCTGGGATGAAATAAGGCGAAAAGTCAAAAGGTGACCATGCTACACATTTCTGAAGTTGAATAAAAAGACATATCACACAAAATTTGGTTTCGAAATGCTCATATGCAAATGATACAATTAAAGGGGGACATATGATGTGAATGTCATTTGTAATGGATGGAAATAAATAAGAAGGGATATGATTAGTTATAAAACATAAAGCCTTGAAGTGGGCTAAAATGAATAATGCCCCTCCCAAGGGATCAAAAACCAATTCCAAAATATCATTTGTCGATAAATGTAGCATGCATTAGAAAACTAGCTTGAAGGAATTAAAAGAAAGTTCAAGATCTTAGTTTAGTTTGTAGTCTTCTAGGAAAAATAAGAAGTAACCATCTAATTCAAGGTGTAATGCAGTGAGAGTTAAGGTGGTGTTAGAGGATGTGGGTGTGAAGGACAATGGTGCTAAATCACAAGTTGCCCAAAAGTATTCCCCTACACATCTAAGGATTAAATTATAAAAAAGATGTTTTTAAAGTGGAAGATTATTTTGGGGAAGAAGCATTAAGCTCGAACTTGCCACCAAAGTTTAGGCTTGCAAAAAGAATTCCTTTTATAAGTTTTCTTAATTACTTGCTAGAAGGCATTTAAGTTGAATTTACATTTCCCATTGCCTTGTTGCCGCACCATGAAGGGGCAAAGTGAAACATCATAAGGGTACACAAGAGGAGCAAGTGTTAAACAACCACATCATAGGGGTCTTGTGCCAACTTATCCAATGAAAAATGAAACACCACTTGTATGTCATGTCGTAGAATAGTAGGGATATGGTTGTACAATTGAGGATGATGAATGTTTAAATGAAAGAACTCAAAGACATCCAATGACGAAACCCAAGTTTAAGCTAATGTAGGTGGGGTAGGAGCAAGGGAAGGTATGGAGCTAGGATGGTCACCAAGGTTTGGATTAGATGAATTAAATGTCTGACAAGAATGTTGATGACAAGCTAACCTTTGACTGGTAAATTAATGCCCACAAGTGGGGCAAGAGATTTCAAATGGAAGTTGTGAACACATTGAAGAGATGGGGGTAGGTTGAGGGGTTTGATCATGGGCAATCGTATGGGCCAATAGAGTGGAAGGGGGAAAAAAACCTACTTGTGCATGATCAAAGGAGTTTGGGAAAGTGTAGGGTTGGGGGCCCACAATCACACGAAGGGCTGGGGGCCGGTAAAAGAATTGGTAGGTGGTTTGTTAGAATAAGAGGGGGAATTAATGAGTGGTTCATGGTTTGCATGGGAAATGGGATGCATGGTAGGTTTGTGGTGGCACATGGTAAGGAAAATGGATGATGGGAGCTATGAAGTTTGATTAAACATGATGAATTAGGGAACATAGGACATTTGGTGCCCATGAGGAAGGAGGCCTACTAAAGCACAAGCCCCACTTTTTAAAGACTACATATTGCTACAAGACAATCCTAAATTTACAAGGCCAACCACACAAGACTAAATGAAATGAAAGGAAAAGGATTAGAAACTTCTTAGGGAATCCTAAATTTACAAAACCAACCACAAAAGTTTATTAAAAGATGATTGTAGTGGATTAGATACCCATTTCACAAGGATCCCAATGCACTTTATAAACTATGTGCAACAAGGTTTCAAATGGTACCTAACTTTGTGGTGGAAAGATTGATGTGACTTCACATGTTATTAAGACACACCACGATGCTTTTGGTTAGCTTGTTGACTAGGTGATTTTATATTTCATTAGCCTTTACTCCCTTTGTAAACACATTTTAATACAAATAATTGTTATTCTTAGTTGTTTTCCCTATGGCCTAGGTCCCACAATCCACTTATACCACAAATTGAGTATAGAAGGAAAAAAAATGCTTAAAAAAAACCCCTAATTTAGCTCTTTAATGCACTGGTTACCGTAGATGGAATGGCCTTTAAGGGAAAACATAGTCCACTTTTATTTTTTTTTTTTTTTTTTGGGCTTGTCTTTAACCTTTTGTAAACTTTAAAACATCGTTGTTTTTTTTTCAATTCTACTTGCCCATGCACAACTTCCCCCAAGCTCACTCATTGTTTTCTCATGACTATCAAAGTCTTTATACCTAGCAAAATGTGAAGAACTAGGATTGAAGTTTAAAACTAGACCAAAGGTCTAACAAAACAAAAAACTCATTAGCTTTTTCTTTAACAACAAAAAGCAAATATTGTTTTGTCACAAAAAACAAGTTCCAACAAACTAGGAACCTTGTTGCTACTATTTTTTCTTCTTTTTATTCCTAAAGCTTCATCATTCCTTGTGGAAAACAAATGCCATCTTGGGCCCTTTGCTACTTCTAACCTTATTGTTCTAACTCTCTCCTAGACTTTAGTTCTTCCTTTTTTCTTCCTTCATGTATAGCGCTAACAATCACACAAAAATAATTTTGTTGACTCAGGGTTCAACCTTAAGACATATTTTAATATGTACTCATTTCATCATATGAAAATATTGGAAAAGTGTTTCCAAGACCAAGTATTATACACCCCGAGACATAATGAGAATGATCTAAGGTTAAAATCTTTTTAGCAATTTGGCTTAGGTTTAAAATCTTATTTATGACTTTGGTTTATAGTTAGAATATTTTAAAAACTTTGGTCTTTAGTTGAAATTTGACCTAAGGTTAATTTTTTGAAAAAAATTAACCTATGGTTAAAATCTTTATCAATATTTTGATTTGGGATTAAAATATTTTTAATTCTTAGGCCTAAAAATATAATTTATTTGGGCCTAAAGGTTAGAATCTATTTAAACCTAGGGTTAAAAAATTCTTATTATTTTGGTTTAGGGTTAAAATATTTTCAATATTTTGGCTTAATGTTTGAATTTGTTTAGGCTCAAGAGTTAATATCTATTTAGTCCCAAGGATGAATTTATTATTATTATTTTGGCTTAAGGTAAAAGAGATTTACCACTTTGGCTTGTAGTCAAATCTTTTTAGCACTTGGGCCTAGCACTTAGGCCTAAGGTTAAATTAGTATTATTATTATTTTGGGTTAATTTTTAGAAAAAAATTAAACACTAAGGTTTACAATTAGACTTATAAAACTATTTTGTTTAAGGTTAAAACCTATTTAGGCCTAAAGTTAGATTCACACCAAAGGTTGGTAGGGATACATGTATTACATTTAACCTTTTTTTGATTTTGGGGGTTAAAATAACTAAAATATAAAGAGTGAACTAACCCCTTCAGTTCTTCACACAAAGGTAATAGATAAAATAGTATGATGGGTCAATTTAACCTAATGTTGACTATTCGCATTGAGGGTTTTGCAAACTACACAAAAAGTTTGGGCAGCTTGGGGATACTTAATATTTTTTCATTTTGCCCAATTAATTTCGGGCATGTTATATAGGTTGAAAATTTTAAAATTCTATTGAAAATTTTGGGAACTTGACAAATCTTGTGCTCATAAAGATTGACTAGATTTGTTTTCCAGTATGCTTGGAAAAGTTTCGGGCAATTTCGGAAAATTTTAGTGACTAGGAAAGTTATAAAGGTTGAATTTTTTTTTCATTTTTGCCTAGGAAAATTGGGTCACTCTGGAAAAATCATGGTGCTCAAAAAATTTAGGGATTTTGAGAATTTCATTCTGCCCGATAATTATGTGCACCTTATAAATGTTGAAGAAAATTTTCATTTATGCCCAAAAATTTTGGGCACTCTGGAAATATCCTCATGCTTAAAAACATTGGGTAGTTTGGGAAATTTTTGCCTGATATTTTTGGGCAGATTATGAAGATGAAAAAACATTTTTGGTGTTGCCCACCATCCCATGTGTTCACACATGAAAATCAGTGTTTTGGTAGAACAACATTAAAAGTCCTTGTGAGCACCAGGCCATATTTCTTAGACCCTTCAGAATTAGGGGGTCAAACTAACCTCCTTAGTCCACCCCTAAGACAATGTCTTCAACCTTAAGCCAAATGTCTCATGCTTCTAAAACAAATGTCTTGAACATGAAGCCAAATGTTTCACAACTCAAAAGACAATGTCTCACACCTTTAAGACAAATGTCTTGCACCCTTAAGAGATATCCTACACCTTTAGGACAAATGTCTTAATTGCTTAAGCCAAATGTCATGCACTCCCAAGACAAATGTCTCACACGCTTAAGAAAAATGTCTTGCATCTTGAAGACATGTCTTACACCCTTAGGGAATATGTCATGATCCCTTAAGCCAAATGTTGTGCACTCCCAAGACAAATGTCTCACACCCTTAGGAAAAATGTCATGCACTCCCAAGACAAATGTCCCACACACCTAAGACAAATTTCCTACACCCTAAACACAATGACCTCAGGTCAAATTGTAGTAGCCCCAAGCCATTGGACCATGACAAATAATTTATGTGTATTTGCTGCAAATACACATTTAAAAGAATAATAAAACATGTATATTGATTTAATGTTAGATCTCAAGCCAAGAGGGTTTACCCTAAGATAAAAATTAATTTTGCATGTGCATATTGGCTTAGGATTGAAATATTTTTTGGGTATATTGGCTTAAGGTTGGAATTTGATTTTAGAATATGGTCTAAGGTTAGAATTTTTTTGGCACTTTGATCTAAAATTAAAATATTTTTTAGTATTTTGGCCTATGGTTGAAACAATTTTTAACAATATGACTTGAGGTTAGAAATCATATATGAATATGGCTCTTTTGATATTCTGTAGATGGTAAGTGGTCAGGACACAATTTTTTGTTGGGTTCCATTCTCTAGCTAGTCATGCTTGTTAGCTTAGTGGTTTTTTTTTTTCAGTACTTGCTTACTAACAACTCACTTGTGGGTTGTTAGAAGGTTAACTAATAAAAATTAGCCTTTATCTATGTATAAACTATCTATGAACCTAGTAGTTACCTATTTCCTACCTATCTATCTATATATGAGACCTATTTCTTACAGAATTGGTTATCAAGGTGAAACTAAATATTAACTTAGTTGAGGTTCATCCACAACTGAATAAAAATAAACATCCATCCAGTGGATGGTGCACTAATGGGTGCTAGGTCATTATGGCTCACATGCATTAACCAACTTAAAGCATTGGTAGAAATTTTATTTTATTGGCCTTGCCTTTGTAGGCAAGGATTGTAATGGGCATAACAAGTTTTTAACTGCCCTCTGACTATGGATCAACAACACAACATCAGCTATGTACATAAAACATGCAACTCCACAAATTCATCATGCAATTTCACAAAGGTGTACAATCCTAAAAGAGCGATGTTATAATTCTATGAAATTTACTACATATAGGTCTACAAGGCTCGAACCACTCTAATTTCATTTGCTTGAAGATCAATTGACCTAATTGGCACATTAGAAATTTCCATCAATTCCCAAACCACACATAACATAAACTATTGCAACAAAATATACCGATATAACACCTACAACACCCACCCTGGAATGTCCCACAGAAATCCCTTAACAGATAAGAACTACAAATTTAGGCAAGATAGATGAAGCTCAATATTCCATCCACCTAGGTTTACATCCCTAGATTTTTCATCAAAGGATATTGTGTTTAGATTCATTATAGAATATAGTAGCTTTTAAGGGATTTTGGCCCCTAGGTAATAATAATAATAGGTCTAGTATTTTTATATGAGGCATTTTTGAAAGATGATATTTGGCTTGTGTTGAAACTTGAGATTAGTTATTATAGAGTTATAATATTTTGAAGTTTTTGGAGGAAAAGTTCAGCTTGGCAATGCGCCCTCCAAATGTACTATAAATTTTCTGCCGGTGCTTTAGGTACAACTTTTGATCTTCTCTATAAAAGTATGACTTCCGAGTTCCAACATCTTCAAGACTTCACACTAGTCGGCAAAATTTATGACCATATTGAAAGTGGTGGCGTGTTCAATAAGGGTCATGTTGAATGCTTTAGTGATGGCAACCATTGAAAATTTAGATCCAACCCACATGTCCGTATGTCCATGCATACCACAGTTTCCAACAATACTAGCCAAAGTGGCAGTTTTCCAGAAGAAAATTTAGCCAGATTAGGCTAAAATCCATATAGAAATTTGAAAAAAATGTAAAGGATCATTCTTTAATCTTGGCTAGCTATTAGAAACTATTATAAAAATTCTGGTCATTCATAAAACTTTCTCAAATTCTGGTGAATTTGGACCATTTTTTTTCAATGAAAAGTCCTTTAGTAATGTCGAAATGAAAACACAATCAAACACGGTTGTTGTTGTGTATATGGTTTTTGGTGATTAGTCAATCATTCCTTACATTCCTCCTACAACCAACTTGGTGGTAAGAAACAACACTAATTAGCATGGCCCCTGGTAGTGAATTGAAAAAGTCCATTAGTTGTTAGAATCTTTGCACAATGTCCCAAGTTTTGTTGCAATTAACAATTCAAAATGGTGACAAATCCACACAAGCCCTTCAAATCTTATGCACTTTTTGAGGTTAAATACTTTTGTAATCATCATGTTCATGCATGCTGTTTGATGAGAGCAAGTGTGAGCCCTAAGATGACAAATCCCACAAAATTTGATTTCAATGTAATGGAATCAAATCAAATCAAATCAAATGAAATCCCACCTTTGAATTTGGCCATCTTTGATTTCAAAACTTTGACTTTAAATGCACAAGTTCCAATGAAACCATTTCTTTTTAAAATTTTACTTTGAGTGTTTAAAAGGTGGCTGTTAACCTTTAACCTACTACCTAGTTACCTATATTGGTTACCATTTAACCTCATGATCTATCCATGAGATTTCAAGTTTTCAACTCTTAGCTCTAGGGAACCAGCACCCACCAATGCACCAGTTAATCATTCTGTCCATAGGATGTCTGTAATGTTGTATTTGGCTTCTATACCACCCTCCCACCTAGGTACCTTGTTAACCTATATTTTGGCCTTGCCTACCAACTAGCAACCCACCTTCCTACCTCCTCACTCTACCTACCTATTTTTTATCTTAATCTGGCTAAATTTTTATTTCTTGACAACATAAAATAAAATAAAATTCTTCGTTAAATTTGTATCTCTTTGCAAAACTTTTATCTTTTTCTAGTTCAACTTTTATCAAAACCTCTATTTATTTCTAACTAGATTTTTATTTTTTAACAAAACTTTTATATTTTCTTGGTAAGCCTTTATTTTTCAACAAAATCTCTATCTTTTCATGGTTAAATCTTTATCTCTTAACAAAGCCTCTTTATTTTAAAAATTAAATCATTACTTTTTTACAATTCTTTTATTTATTTATTTATAGTTAGACATTTACTTCTTGTCAAAACCTTAATGCTTCTTAACTAAACTTTTACATTTCAACAAACCTTCATACATTTTAATCAAACTTTTATTTCTTGACAAAACTTTGATCTCTTTCTAGTTAATCCTTTATCTCTTAGCAAAATATTTCTACTTTTTAATTAAAATTTTCTCTCTTAACAAAACTTTTGTATTTATTGACAAAAATTCTATATTAACGCCCTTATCTACCCACCCACATGCTATAATTTTTTTGGTTTTTTAATGTAAATATGTTTGTATATTTGTTAAGGTTTATGACATTTCTCATTGAGATTATTTAGGGTTTTATGTTTTTTTTTTGGGTTGATTAACTTTCAATTCTAGGGTTAAGTTTTTCACTCATTTGTTTTTTAAATTTCAATAGCTTCAAAATTCAAAGCATAATTAGTTGTTATAAGATTCTCTTGTTTCTCATTTGTATGGTCTCCCTTGGATGTGGGTATCACATTTTTAAAATGGCTTTGTACAATGCAATACTCACACATGGGATCCTATCAAGACCACTTGGGTTTGGTTGAAGGTAATTAGGTGATGATCCAATTTTTAAATGCAATGTTTACACATGGGTACCTATCAAAACCACCTAGTTTTAGTTGAAGGTAATTGGATGATCCAATCTGAAAATGCAATACATGCATCAACTTGAAACCACCATTGATTTTTGTGACCCACATGTGGGTGGATGGAAATTGCCAAGTCTATAAAACCATGCCAAAAATGTCCATTACATACAATTCAACTCACACTTTAATCCCTATCTAGAGGAAAACCTTTTCTAGAACTACAGTCCACATCATTCAACTCATTCATTTGATGATAGGTTACTACCGCCTTTGTGATGTTCTCCACATGTTGGTGTGTATAAACGTGATGATGTTCTAGTTGGAGACAAACCCGTAATCACCACAAACTTGACCTTATTATTGCCACAAATTTACATCAATCCACAATTAACATTAGCATTCCTGAAACCCTAAGCCAAACAAAGGAAAAGGAAATAATTGGGTGTATATAAGGTCATATTGTCCATGAATTGTTTCATATTCATGAAAATTGATGACCACTTGATTTTTCATATTTGAGTTATTTTATTGCATTATATAAATGTAATCACAATAGACATGACATTTTTCAACAATTTATGTTTACGTTGTGGTGACCATGATGGATTCTTTGAAGCCCATATTGAATTTATGTACATTAGCAATATTCCACCTTCATAGAAAAAAGCCTACATGCATACACGTCACAATCCATAAAAAACTATTAAAACCTATAATTGGCATATAGGACCTCTTTAACTCCCTTGTTAACTTGTTCATGAAAGTATAAAGAAACCCAAAAGGCCATTTTATCACAATTTCAAGTCAAATAACGAAACAAGGTGAATGAAATGCAAAACCAAGTGAACACATTATAAACTGAAATGGCAAAAAAACCCATAACTAAAAGAAAGCCTATAAGAAATATGCAAGAAAGGGATAATTCACCAAGTTTAAGAATTCATCATGCATCTGTAATTCATAT
>Ga0116229_10006505_pt1 | contig 18767 bp, 20 predicted proteins | sample S1TSphgellanicum_3_FD_87313 | JGI IMG/M metagenome (GOLD analysis project Ga0116229, IMG submission 87313) | Host-associated microbial communities from peat moss isolated from Minnesota, USA - S1T2_Fc - Sphagnum magellanicum MG | ecosystem: Host-associated > Plants > Peat moss > Unclassified... | reverse complement strand
CGCCGCCGAGGCGTTCGGTCACGATTCCGAGCCGGCCGCGCTGCGTCGCGAGGCGCGCCTGCGGCGAACGTGCGTCGAGCCGGCGCACCAGCGTGCCGAGGCGGTCGGCGCGGCGGCGCAGCCCGCGCTCGCGCGCGCGCTGCAAATCGTTCGCGGCGAGGTCCAGTCGCTGGCGGCGCGAGCCGAGAAATTTCTCCGCGCTCGCGAGCGGCGTGCGCGTGCCGATTCGCGCGAGCTCGGCGCCGAAACGCGCCACCGTGCGCCGGATCGCGCGCGTCGCTTGCGCACGCTGCGCTTCGATCCCGCGCAGCAGATCGGCGCGTCGCGGCAAGACCGTTTGCGCCGCCGTCGACGGCGTCGCGGCGCGCGCGTCCGCGACGAAGTCGACCAGCGGCGCATCGGCTTCGTGACCGATCGCCGCCACCGTCGGGTGGCGCGCGGCGGCGAGCGCGCGCACGACGCGTTCGTCGCTAAAGACGAAGAGGTCCTCGAACGAACCGCCGCCGCGCGCGAGCACGATCAGATCCAGCTCCGCGCGCGACGCGCGTTCGATCGCGCGCACGATCTCGGGCGCCGCGGCCTCGCCTTGCACCGGCGTTTCGAACAGCACGACCGTGACGTGCGGCGCAAGCGCGCGCGCTTGAACCAGAAAATCGCCGGCGCCGTTCGCCGACCGCGAAGAGATCAGGCCGACGCGGAACGGATAACGCGGGAGCGCGCGTTTGCGCGCGGTCGCAAAGAGGCCTTCGGCTTCGAGCTTGCGCTTGCGTTCTTCGTATTGCGCGTGTAGCCGGCCGACGCCGCCCTCGGCTTCGACGTGCATCACGTTGAGCTGATAGGTACTGCGGCGCGGGTAGGTTCCTACCCCGCCGACCGCGACGATCTCATCACCGTTGCGCAGCGGCGGAAACGATGCCGCAGCTTCCGACCAGGCAACGCAATTCAAGAGCGCATCTTTGTCTTTGAGATCGAAGTAAAGGTTGCCGTTGGGTTGCTCGCGCAAGCCCGAGATCTCACCGCGTACGCCGACCCATTGCAACTTCGGATCTTCGCCGATGCGCCGGCCGAGATAGTTTGCAAGGCGCGCAACCGCGACCGTTTGATAGGCGCGCACTACGGCGTCTGGTCGGGCGCGGGCGTCTTCGTCGTAAGCGGCTCGTAATTCGCGCCATCGCCGACCGCGTCCGCAGGCGCATCCGGCGTCGCGGTCGCCTTCGGCACGGCCGCCGGCGCTGGAGCGGCCGCAGCGGTCTTGATTTTCGCCTTGCGCACCGCCGCCGATGTGCCGCCGAAGGCGGCCGGATCCGGTGTCGCGCCGTCGCCGCACGTACGAGCGGGCTCGGTCCCGGCCAGGAAGACTTCGGAGCGGCCGGTGCCGCACAGCGTCACCCGGCGCACTTCACCGGCCGGCAGCACGAACTCGTGAGGCGGCGTCTTCTTCAGCGCAGCCTTCATGAAGCGCGCCCAGATACGCGCCGGGATGTCGCCGCCGTAGCTCTCGTTCATGCGGTGATAGTCGTCGTTGCCGACCCACACCGAGGCCACGAGATCGGGCGTGAATCCGGTGAACCAGGCGTCGCGAAAATCCGACGTCGTCCCGGTCTTCCCCGCGGCGGGGCGGCCGATGATCGCGTTGGGATAGCCGGTGCCTTCGGTGATCACACTTTCCATCATCGAAGTCATCACGTAGGCAGTGCCCGCCGACAAGACCTCGGTCTGTTGCGGATAGGTATTGTCGAGGATCGGCGTGCCGAGCGAATCGCGCACGATGCGGATCGGCGAGGGATCGACGTGGATCCCCGCGTCGGCCAGCGTCCCGTAGGCGCTGGCCATCTCGAGCGGCGAGACGACGCTGGTTCCAAGCGCCAGCGAAAGGTTGGGTTCGAGCGGCGATTTGATCCCCATCCGTTTCGCGTACTCGATCACCCGATCGATCCCGATCTGCTGCGCAAGCTTCACCGCGACGACGTTGCGCGACTGCGCGAGCGCATAGCGCAGCGTGATCGGGCCGAAGAATCGGCCGTCGTCGTCGCGCGGCGACCACATCGAGCCGTCGCCCATCGGATACGACACCGGCGCATCGTCGACGATCGTCGTCGGCGGCATCCCGCCGTCGATCGCCGCCGTATAGACGTAGACTTTGAAGCCCGAACCCGGTTGACGGCGCGCTTGCCACGCGCGATTGAATTGATTGCCGAGCGAAAACCCGCCCGCGCCGCCGACCATCGCGAGCACCTCGCCGGTCGACGGCCGGATCGCGACGAGCGCCCCTTGCGATGCGCCGATGCCCTCGCGCTTGCCGGTCGCAATCCCCCAATTGACGGCGTCTTCCGCAGCGGCTTGCATCGCCGGATCGACGGTCGTGTAGACCTGCAGCCCGCCTTCGAGCGTCGCGGCCGTGCCGAACTGTCCCTCGAGCACGTGTTGCACGTAGGTCGTGAAGTACGGAAACTTATAGCCCTGCAGGCCTTGCGGGCGTTCGCCGATCAGGCCGAGCGGACGTTCGGCCTCCTCGCGACCCTGCTGCGCGCTGATGAAGCCGCTGGCGACCATCCGATCGAGCACGTGGGCTTGCCGCTCCTTCGCGCGCGGCAAGCTCACGTACGGCGAATAGTTGGAGGGTGCGGCGGGCATCCCCGCCAGCATCGCCGCCTGGCCGATCGTCAGATGCTCGACGTCGGTACCGAAATAGGTGTGCGAGGCGGCTTCGATCCCGTACGCGCCGGAACCGAAGTAGATGATGTTGAGGTAGCGCTCGAGGATCTCGTCCTTCGTGTAATAGCGCTCGATCTCGATCGCGAGCAGCGCTTCCTGGATCTTGCGCGCGATCGACACGCGATCGCTCAGGAACAGCCGGCGCGCGAGTTGCTGCGTGATCGTCGAGGCACCCTGGATCGGTTCGTGGCGCCAGTCGGCCCACGCGGCGCGTGCGATGCCGCCGAAGTCGACGCCGTGATGGTGGTAGAAATTGCGGTCTTCGGTCGCAATGAAGGCCTCGCGCACGATCACCGGGATCTTGTCGATCGAGACCCACGTCCGGTTCTCGGTATAGAAATTCGCCAGCAGCGTACCGTCACGCCCGAACACTTGCGTTGCGCGCGACGGCTGATAGTCCGCCATGCGGTTGATGTCGGGTAAGTTCTTCGAATACGACGTGATCAGCCCGGCGACGACGCCGGCGAAGAGCAAGACGCCGAACGCGACGAGGATCGCGAGCGTGCGCAACACCGACCGCGCGCGGCCGCCGCCGCCGGCCGGGGTTTGACCCTTACGCTTCCGTTTGCGCCGCGCCGGCGAACGCACGCCGATCGCCATCGGCTACGGCGCCGCCTTCGAGAGCACGCCGTTGATGAACCGGCCCGAGTCCTCGGTCGAAAATTTCTTCGCGAGCTCGACCGCTTCGTTGATGACGACCGGGCGCGGCGTCTCCGAACGGTGCCGCAATTCGAACACGCTCATGCGCAAGACGATGCGGTCGATCGTCGGCAGCCGATCGAGCGTCCAGCCTTCGAGCAGCGGCGCGATCACTTCATCGCTCTCGGCCGCGTGATCGAGCGTCCCGAGCACGAGATCGCGCACGAAACTACGCGTCTCGGGACTGCCGCCCGCGCCGACGGTTTCGTCGATCATCTCGGCGGGTTCCTTATGCCCGACTTCGGCGCCGTAGAGGGCTTGCAGCGCCAGCTCGCGGGCGTGACGGCGTGACGGCATCGCTAGGCGGGAAGCGCGACGTGGCGGCCCGGCATGAAGTCGGTCTTGAGCCACTCCACGCCGACGCCCGCGGCGCGAAACGCCGGATCGCGCAGCACGTCGCGGCAGAAGTCGATCGTCGTCTTCACCCCTTCGATACGCGTTTCCGAGAGCGCGCGTTCCATCCGGGCGATCGCGGCGTCGCGGGTCGCCCCGTGCGCGATGATCTTCGCGATCATCGAGTCGTAATAGGGCGGAATCGTCGCACCGCTGTAGACATGCGTGTCGACGCGCACGCCCGGTCCGCCGGGGAATTCGACGCGCCCGAGCGTTCCCGCGGCAGGCGCGAAATTTTGGTCGGGATCTTCCGCATTCACGCGCACTTCGATCGCGTGGCCGAGGGGGTGCAGTTCGGCTTGCGTGACCGTCAGCGGCTCGCCGGCCGCGATCCGGATCTGCTCTTTGACCAGATCGACGCCGTAGACCATCTCGGTGACCGGGTGCTCGACCTGGATGCGCGTGTTCATCTCCATGAAGTACACCTGTTCGCCCGAGACCAGGAACTCGAGGGTTCCGGCGTTGGTGTAGTTCACGGCCCGGCAGGCGGCGATCGCGGTCGCGTGCAGCCGGTCGCGCACGTCGGTCGGCAGCACCGGTGCCGGCGCCTCTTCGATCAACTTCTGATGCGACGGTTTCTGGATCGAACAGTCGCGTTCGCCGAGATGGATGACGTTGCCGTGTTCGTCGCCGAGCACTTGCACTTCGATATGCCGCGGCTGGATGATCAGCTTTTCGACGTACATCCGGCCGTCTTTGAAGGAGGCCTCAGCCTCGGCTTGGGCCGTCGCGAAGGCGGTCTCGAGTTCGCCCGGTTCGTACACCGCGCGCATCCCTTTGCCGCCGCCGCCCGCCGTCGCCTTGAGCAGCACCGGGTACCCGATTTTCTCGACGATCGCGCGCGCGTCGTCGACCGAGGCGACGATGTCGCTGCCGGGCGTCGTCGGGACGCCGGCTTCGGCCATCAAGCGGCGCGCCGTTGCCTTGTCGCCCATCGAGCTGATCACCGCGGGCGTCGGCCCGATGAAGACGAGGCCGTGGTCGCGTGCGATCTCCGCGAAGCGCGCGTTCTCGGCCAAGAACCCGTAGCCGGGATGGATCGCGTCGGCACCGGAGATCAGCGCCGCCGAGATGATGTTCGGAATGTTCAGATACGAGCGCACGACCGGCCCGGGGCCGACGCAATACGCCTCATCCGCAAAACGCACGTGCTGCGACTGCCGATCCGCCTCGCTAAAAATAGCCACCGTCTGCACACCCAGCTCGTGGGCGGCGCGATTGATCCGCAGCGCAATCTCGCCCCGATTGGCGATCAAAATCTTCTTAAACATTCTACAGGCGCTCCGCCCTAGGCTCCGCGCCCCCCAAGCGATGCTTGGGGCCCCCGGGTCCGACCTCGCAACAACGTGATCGTAGCGCGAACGTTTTTCTGCGCTCGGTCTGGCACCGTTTTCTCATCATACTACCGTTCGATCGCGAATAGCGGCTGGCCGTATTCGACGGGCTGGCCGTCGGTGACGAAGACGGCGGAGAGGGTGCCGCTGCCGCGCGAGCGGACGGGATTGCGGATGCCGAGGGTTTCGACGAACGCGAGGTCGCGGTCGCCGTCGAGCCGCTGGCCTTCGACCGCGGCCGGGCGCATGAAGCGCACGATGCCGACGACATCGGAGGTGAGGACCTCGGGGACGCTGCCGTTGGGCGGGAGCGCCGGCGCTTCGCCGGGGGCGGCGTCCGCGGTAGGCGCCGCCGAGCCCGCACGCCGGAATTCCAACTCGAAATCTTCCTCGTGAACGGTCAATCGGACGAGCGCTGCGTCCCGAAATGCTTCCGCAAGGGGCCGGACGCGCCTCGCGATCGTCTCATCGAACATCGGGGTCCAAGGGTTCGCCCACCCCGCGGACCCTCCCGCTGGTGGCGCCCGCCTCTCGCTTTCCGTGGCCGCGGCCGATACACTAAGGAACAACACATGGCCATCGTCGGACAAATAGCGAGCGCAGAAAAGGGAACCTCTCCGTTCGTGCTGGTGTACCCGCACGGGTTTGCCATCCCGGACGTCGTTTGCGACGCGCTGGAGCAGGCGGCGATCCGGCACCGCGCGGCAAGTTTTCCGTACGAAGCCGAGCACGAAGAAGGCGATCATGTCGTCTATCTGATCGACCTGGCCCGGTTGCGGACGCTCGGGCAGCGCCATGTGATCGAGCACGCGCTGCTCCTGATCAAACTCGGTCAGGATGCGACGACGATCGTCTACGCCGAGGGGGGCGATCCCGATTCCGCGTGGCTGGCGACGAATCCACACGTCGGCGGCTGGCTCACGACGCTCGATCCGGCGGCCGTGCTCGCGACCGTCCGCAATGCCGGCGCCGTGCTCGAACTCGAAGCCGAGACGCGCCGGCTGCGCTCCAAAGCCGACGCGCGCGCCGCCGAGACGGAACACCTGCTGCGCATCGGCGTCGCGCTCTCGGCCGAACGCGACATCACGAAACTCCAGCAGACGATCGTGCGCAGCGCGCGCGAACTCACGCATGCCGACGGCGGCTCGCTGTTCCTGTTGGAAAACGACCCCGAAACCGGCGAACGGAAACTGCGCTTCGCGGTGGCGCAGACCGGCCCCGGCGATGCGGGAACGTACTTCGGCGCGATGCTGCCGCTCTCGCGCGCATCGATCTCGGGCTACGTCGCGCTCACCGGCGACGTCTTGCGGATCGCCGACGCCTACGAGATCGGCGACACGCACGAGTACCGCTTCAACGCGACCTTCGACCAGAAGAACAACTACCGCACGAAATCCGTCTGCTGCGTGCCGATGCGCGACCACAACGACGACGTCGTCGGCTCGATCATGCTGATCAATCGCAAACCCGACTTCGAGATGCTGCTCGAGTCGCCCGAACACACCGAGATGGTGGTCGAGCCGTTCGAGCCGCACGACGAACGCGTGCTGCTTTCGCTCGCCTCGCAAGCCGGCGTTGCGCTGGAGAACAAAGCGCTGCTCGAATCGATCCAGGATCTCTTCGAACAGTTCGTGCGCGCGTCGGTCAAGGCGATCGAAGTGCGCGATAAGTCCACGCAGGGCCACTCGTCGCGCGTCGCCGAGTTGACGGTGCTGCAGGCCGAAACGCTCAATCGCGTCGAGACCGGACCGTTCGCGAGCGTCCGCTTCGATAGCGACCAGTTGCGCGAGATGCGCTATGCGTCGCTGCTGCACGATTTCGGCAAAGTTGCCGTGCCGGAATACATCTTCGGCAAGGCCAAGAAGCTCCCCGACGGGCGGCTCGACACGGTCCGCTTGCGGTTTCTCGTCGCGATCGAACAGATCGAGACGCAGGCCGGCCGCAAGATCGTCGAGTTGATGAAGGCGGGTGCGCCCGTCGACGACCCGCGGTTCGCGCAGATCGAGGCCGACCGCGATGTGCGGATGGCGCAGTTGCGCGACCTCTTGGCCGCGGTCGAGAACGCGAACGAGCCGCGCGTCGTTGCCGGCGACGTCGCCGAGGTTCTCGATCAGATCGCGAACATGTCGTATCGCGATCTCGAGACCGAGCGGCCGATGCTCGACAAATTCGAGATGGATTATCTGCACATCCCGCGCGGTTCGCTCTCGGTCGAGGAACGCACCAAGATGGAGCAGCACGTGACGCAGTCGTTTTATTTTCTGCGCGAGATCCCGTGGGCGAAGACGCCCTGGCCGCGCGTCCCCGAGTATGCCTACGGTCACCACGAACACCTCGACGGTACGGGCTATCCGCGCGGGCTCAAAGGCGACGAGATCGCACCGCAGGTCCGGCTGCTCACGATCAGCGACGTCTTCGATGCGCTGACCGCAAAGGACCGGCCCTACAAGCCCGCGATGCCGCTCGAAAAAGCGCTCGACATCCTGGTCAAGGAATTCGCCGAACGCGGCAAGGTCGACAAACCGCTGCTCGACCTCTTCATCGAGAGCAAGGTCTACGAACCGGTGCTCGCCGCACGCGACGCGGCCGGCTGATCTCGCCACACCTCGACGACGTCGTCTTCGCCTGCCGTCAATCGCCGGATTGGGCGTCGCTCGCCGCCGATTACCGCGCCGGCCGGCCGATCGATCCGCGCCGGTTCGTCCCCGGCTATCCGATCCCGGGATTCCCAGCCGACATCGAAGCGATCATCGCGGCCTGGAATCGGGCCTTCCGGATCGATTACTTCTCTTGCCGGGCGTTCATCGTCGCGCAAGCCTCCGCAGCACTGGCCGCCGTCGAGGGCGCGGTTCGCGTCTCGTTCGCGGACACGGACGACATCGTCGCGCGCGCCGCGCGTTCGCGCTTCGTGCTCTTCTTCCACGATGACGACGATATCTTCGCGCCCGATCTGCTCGCACGCTTGCGCGCGCACGACATCCCGCAGCACGACGTGAGCGTCTTCACCCTGCCGCGCGTGCACACGGATCTCTTCACGTTCGTTCGCGACGGTGAGCCGGCCGGCGCCGTGTGGGGCCGGCGCAAGGGGTTCGACTTCCGCTATCAGAGCAACAACTACGGCATCGACTCGCGCGCCTGCACGGCGGCCGCGCTGCGCGGGATGAAAGACCACGTCGAAGCGTCCGCGTATGCGACGGCCACGGGCTTGCGGGACGGTGTCTATCCGTTTTCGATCAGCGCGACCGTGAAGACGCCCTGCGCCGCATCGATGTTGCCGGGGTTGCTCGCCGGCGAGCGCGGGTACCGCAAGACGATCGCGGCATTCGCAAAGGCGTTCGCGAAGCCCGCTCCGCCACCGGAACTCGACTGGCTACGGGCACCGCTCGCCGCGATCGCCGCGCTCTTTCGCGAGGTCGCGAAGAGCTAGGATCCACCGCCGGCCGCTCGGGTCGGCGACGGTGCGAGCAGATCGGTGCCGCCGAGCCGCGTCGCCGCGTGCGGCGGCACGAAGTCGGTGAGCGTTTGCGAGAGCCAAGCCGCGACGCGCGGACCGAAGATCGCATCGCGCTTGCGCTCGGCCGGCCGGATCACGCCCGAGGTCGCCTCGCTCATCCACGGATACCGCTTCGCGTCCGCGACTTCGAGCGCGGTCGTGCTGCTCGGATGCCGGGCAGGCAAACCCAAGAATCGTGCGACGCGCGAACGCTCGCGCGGACTGTTCGCAAACGTTTCGTACGACACGATGATATGATTCGCGCGGCCGGCGCAGCGCGCGTGGACCTGCATCGCGGCATTCCAGCGCCGCGCCCAATCGGCGAGGCTGCCGTGGAACGAGTCGAAGCCGATCTGCGCATCGACGATCGAGGCCAGCGCATCCTCGCCGCGGCGCACGACGTGAACGAAGGTCGCGGCGGGGACGAGCCGCTCGATCTCATCGACGAAGTACACGTGGTTGGGCGTTTTTTCGACCCAGCCGCTGGCGCCGCTACGCAGCGCCGCGCGGTCGAGCAGATCGACGAAGGCGCCCGCTGCGCCTGCGAGCGAGGACGGCAGCCGGCCCGGACGCTCCCCGAGCGACCGCGCGACCTCGGCGTAGGTCCGGCGCGCCGCGCCGTGGATGGCGCCCATCCGATGCCACAGCCGGTTCTCGTCGCGCGCCTCGCGATCACCCCAGCGCAGGGCGAGATTCCCGCACGCGTGCTCGAAGAACGATGTCTCCGGCAAGGTGAACACATCAAGCTGATGGGCGAGCCAGGCTTGGACGATCGTCGTTCCTGAACGCGGAAAACCCACCACGAAGACGCGATGCATTGTGGGTTCTATCATGCCCCACTTCGGCGCGAGTTACTCTCAGTCAATTATGAGAATCGCGCGACGCTCTTGGTGATATGGCCAAAGCCCTTATATTTCAATGACTTGGGCCACCTCAGCGGACGGTAAAGAATCGCGCAAGGGCACGTAGGCCGGCGCGATCTGGGCCAGCGGGACCAGCGCGAACGCGCGTTCCCGGAGCCGGGCATGCGGAATGGTCAAATCCGGGTCGTCGAGCTGGACGCCGTCGTAGTCGAGGATGTCCAAGTCGATGGTCCGCGGTCCCCAGCGGAACGTCGGCACGCGTCCGATCTCCGCTTCGAGGTCCTTGAGCGCCGCGAGCAGGGCATACGGCGCAAGGTCCGTTTCCAGCGTCAGCGCGGCGTTGATGAAGTCGGGCTGATCGGTCACGCCCCAGGCGGGCGTGCGGAAGAGCGATGAGACGGCCGTGACGCGGCCGAGCCGCGCCAACGCATCGATGGCGAAGCGCACGGTCCCCTCCGCCGCGCCGAGGTTAGCGCCGATCCCGATCTGCGCGTTCGCCATGAACCGTGACGACCGGCGTCGCGCCGGCAAGCAGCCGCGGTTTCGCGATGCTCACCCGGGCCCGTTCGACCCGCTCGTCGGCGAGCACGGCCGCGAGGATGTCCGCCCCGAGCCGCTCGAGCAGCGCATACGACGTCTCACGCACGATCGCGACGATGCGGCGGTGCAGCGCGTCGTAGTCCAGCGTGTCCGCGAGCGCATCGCCGCTTCGCGCCGCGCGCAAGTCGAGCTCGGCGGCGACGTCGATATCGAAGGGCTGCGGTACGTCGCGTTCGCCCGGATTCGCGCCATGCCGCCCGAACACACGGATCCCGCGCAGTTCGACCGTATCGATCACGGTAAGGTCTCGTGCCAGCCGGCCGGACGCCAGCCGCGCACGATCGCATCGGCGACGCGCACGACGTCGGTCTGCTCGGCAACGTCGTGGACGCGCACGATGTCGACCTTCGCGGCCACCGCGAGCGCAACGGTCGCTGCCGTGCCGAAGGCCCGTTCGTCGACGCTGCGACCGGTCAATTTCCCGATCGTCGACTTGCGCGAGGTTCCGAGCAGCGTCGGGAAGCCGAGCGCGACGAGCCGGTCGAGCGACCGCAGCAGCGCGAGATTGTGTTCGGGCAGTTTGGCGAATCCGATCCCGGGATCGAGGATGACGTGTTCCGGGCGCACGCCCGCGCGCACGAAGCGCCGCGCGCTCGCTTCCAGCGAACGCAGGACGTCGTCGACGACGTCTCCCTCATAGACCGCGACGGCTTTGTTGTGCATCGCGACGATCGGCACGCCGAGTTCGACCGCGAGGTCCAAGAGCTCATCCGAGAGTTCCCAAATCGAATTGAGGATGTCGCCGCCCGCGGCATGCGCGGCGCGAAAGACCTCCGGTTTGAACGTGTCGACCGAAACGATGGCGTGCGGCGCATTCGCGCGCACGGCCGTCAGCGCCGGCACGAGCCGCGCGAGCTCCGTTTGCGCATCGACCGGACGATGGCCGGGCCGCGTCGACTCGGCGCCGATGTCGAGCACGTCGGCACCGTGCGCGAGTTGCCCGGCAGCATACGCCGCGGCCGCTTGCGCATCGGGAACGCCGTCGCCGGAGAACGAGTCGGGCGAGACGTTGACGATCCCCATGATGTAGGTCCGCGCGCCCCACGGCAACATGCCGCCGCGCACGCGCAGCGCGCCGCGATCGTGCGCGCTCGCCGTCGCGAAGCGCTCAGACATTGCTGGCGACGTTTGCAAACCACCAATCACGCAGCGTCGCGACGACGAACGTCGAGCCCGCCACGACCACGATGTCGCCGCCCTCGGCGTTGCGCCGCGCGACCGAGAACGCATCGACCGGATCGGTGATCGCCCGGCCCCAAATCCCGAGCTCTTCGGCAAGCGACGCGAGCCGTTGCGGACGCGTCGCGGTCCGGCCCGCCGTTTCAAACGACGTGAACGTAAACGTGCCGGGGAGGGCGGCAAACGGCGCCAGGATCTGCGCCGCGTCTTTCGTCTCCGTGATGGCGATGACGAACGCAAACCGCTTGCCCGGAAACGTTTCGACGAGCGCCTCGCACAGATTGCGCGCCTTATCCGGATTGTGGGCGATATCGAAGACGACCGGCGGAAAGGCGGGATGGAATTCCATCCGGCCCGGTATCACGAGGCGCGCGAGGCCGCTCTCCACGGCGTCGCGATCGGGACGCAAGCTCGGCGGTAAGAGCTCCACCGCGCGAATCGCGGTCGCCGCGTTGCGCTGCTGAAACGCTCCGAGCACCGGCAGCGAGATCTCGTAGCGATCGTTCGGCGTCGTGACCGTGAACGATTGCCCGTAGCGTTCGCCGGAGCGCGGCGCGACCACGACTTCGTCGCGCACCGAAACGAACGGCGCACCGGCCGCCGCAGCGCCGGCTTCGATAACGGCGCGCGCGCCCGGATGGGTCACGTCGCTAACGAGCGGGACGCCGGGCTTCGCGATCCCGACTTTGTCGGTCGCGATCAGCTCGTGCGTGTCGCCGAGGATGTCGGTGTGGTCGAGCGCGATGTTGGTGATGATCGAAACCTGCGGCACGAGCACGTTCGTGCCGTCGAGCAGGCCGCCGACGCCGACTTCGATCACGCCCGCATCGACGCTTTCCTCGGCAAAATATTGAAACGCGATTGCGAGCAGCGTTTCGTAATAGGACGCGCGCCCATGGTCTTGCGCGACGCGCTCGATCGCCGGCATCATCTCGCCGAGCACATCGCCGAAACGCTCTTCGGCAATCGGCACGCCGTCGATGCGCGCGCGCTCGGTGACCGAAGTCAAGTGCGGTTTCGTGTGCAGCCCGGTCTTCTTTCCCGACGCGCTCAAGATCGCGGCGATCATCGTCGCGGTCGAGCCTTTCCCGCTCGTACCGCCGACGTGAACGGTCGGGTAGCGATCCTGCGGATCGTCGAGTGCGGCGAGCAGCGCGCGCATCCGGTCGAGACGATTCGGGACGCGGCGCGAAACCGTTTCATTGATGGTGCCCAGCAGGTAGGCTTGAGCGCTGGCGAAGGTCATCCGTCGATTATTCCCACTCGGCGTCGATCATCCGTCGACGACGTCGCTTGCGAGCAGCGCGAGGGCGTGCGGCAACGCCGGCAAGATCGTGCCCAGCGTCTCGCGGACGGCTTTCGGGCTGCCCGGCAAGTTGACGATGAGGGTCCGGTCGCGCACGCCGGCGACCGCGCGCGAGAGCATCGCGGTCGGGACGGCGCCCAGCGACGCGCCGCGCATCGCCTCGGCGATGCCGGGGACCTCGTAGTCGAGCACGGCCGCGGTGGCCTGCGGCGTGCGGTCGCGCGGGCCGAGGCCCGTGCCGCCGCTGGTGAGAACGAGCGGCACCCCCGCATCGGCAAATCCGATCAGCGCGGCCTGCAATTGCGCCGGCTCGTCGGCGATCACCCGTTCCGCGCATAGGTTGAACGCCGGGCCGAGCACCTCACGAACGACGGGGATGCAGCCGTCCGGACGCGTCCCGGCGGCGGCCCGGTCGGAGAGCACGATGACCGCACAATCTCGCGGTCCGCTCATCCACGCCGCCAATCGCCGCTTTTTCCGCCGGTCTTTTCGAGTAAGCGAACGCCTACGATCTCGATCCCCTTTTCCAGCGCTTTGCACATATCGTATAAGGTGAGCGCCGCCACGCTGGCGGCAACGAGCGCTTCCATTTCGACGCCCGTCTTCCCATCGGTGTTCGCTTCGGCCTCGATCCGCACGAGCGCCGGCTCCGGCCAGTCGAAGCGGACCGCGACCGAGCTCAGCGGCAACGTGTGCGCGAGCGGGATCAAATGCCCGGTCTGCTTGGCCGCGGCGATCCCGGCCAGCTGGGCGGCCACGAAGGCGTCCCCCTTGGGCAGCGTCGCGGCCCGGAGTGCCTCCGCCGTCGCGGGGGCCAGCCGGACCAGGGCTTCGGCGCGCGCGGAGCGGCGCGTGACGGCTTTCGCACCGACGTCGACCATCACGAGGGATCCATCGGCGGCGATGTGTGAGGGTTTCTCCACAATGCGGTGAACGTTCGCGATCAACGCAAATGCCACTGTTACGTTCTGCAGACCCCGTCACCGCCGATGCGGTCCGGCTGCTGAGTGCGATCGGCGATACGCTCGGCGGCCACGGCCTGGGCTTCGGTATGCGCGTCGCCTCGGTGGCCGCAAACTTCGCCACGCACCGGGGCTGCCCGTCCGACATGGTCGCGGCGAGTTTCTACGCCGGGGCCCTGCACGGGATCGGCGCGGTTCGCATGCCGGTCGGCCTCGACGTGAGCGAACGCGACACGGCCATCTTGAACTGGGATGTGCCGGTTCATGGCGCGCGCATCGTCGCCGCGATGAGCGGCCTGCCCGCCGCGACCTCGGACTACATCCGCTGGCATCGCGAGTCGTTCGACGGCACCGGCTATCCCGACCGGCTGCGCTGGAACGGCATCCCGCACGCCGCGATGGCGATCAACGCGGTGCGTGCGTTCGTGGAAGCGCTCGAATCCAACGGCGAAAACGCCTCACCCGCCGAAGCGCTCTTCGCGCTCGTCGGCGATACGGGCAAGACGTTCTCGATCGAGATCGTGCGCGAGTTCCGGAGCTTCTTCGCCGAGTACCCGGAGACGTTCGAGAATCCCGCTGACGTCGCGTGGGAAACGACCGGCTTCGACGCGTTCGGTTCCGTCGGCACGCTGTGCGCCGAGATCGATGCACGCGACGAACGCACACGCGGGCGCGGCGCGCGCCTCGCGCACATCGCCGCCGCGATGGCACCCGCAGCCGGGCTCGATCCCGAGCGCGCGGCCCACGCCGCGCGCCTCACGGCGCTCGGGCGCTTGCACGAGACCTTGCCGGGCGATGATTACGATCCGCTCTCGCGGCTCGGGCGCGACGCACGCGCGGCCGATGCGCGTACCGCGGAGCGTCTGCTCGGCGTGTCCCCGACGTTCGCCGAGTTCGCGCCCGCGCTCGGCGCGGTGGCGGAATGGTTCGACGGCACGGGCCTCCCGCAGCGCCGCAAAGCCGGCGACATCCCCCCGCTCGCGCGACTGCTCGCGGTTGCGCTGGCGGGCGATGCGATGGACGCGCTCGCGCAGCGCACCGTCACCGACAACTTACCGGACATTCCGGTGCGCCTCGCGGCGGCGGCGGGCAAACAATTCGATCCCGCGATGGTGACCGCGTACGTCGCGGCACGGGCCGGCGTATGATCGATCTGAACGAACGCACGCGACGTATCTCGGGCTCGCGGCTGGCCGACCTCTTCTTCGCGCGCGATATCACCTCGGTCGTCGATCCCTTCATGGGGATGCCCAACCACCTCAACTATCTCAAACGCCACGGCATCACCGTGCACGGCGGCGATCTGGTCGAGTGGTTCGTGCGCGCGGGCGAAGGGATGATCGTCAACGATTTCACCGTGCTGCGCGACAGCGAGGTCGCCGAGATCGTCGAGATGCTGCCCGGCCGGATCTATCCGCTCGATCTCTTCAAGGGCTGGGACGGCGTGTTCTTCTCGGAAGAACAGTGCGCGTATCTCGGCGTCTGGCATTCGAACGTGCACAACCTGCGCAGCGACGGTCAAACCGGACTTGCGGTCATCGGCCTGTGGCACGTACTCTGCTACTGGCTGCAGAAAGGCCACGCGCCCGACGAGATGGCCGACGTGCCGCCGAGCGAGCTCGCGTGGCGCTACATCCGCGAGACCGAACGGCTCGTGTGCACGAACAACGCGCGCAACACCGTGCGCCGCGCCGATTTCAACTCGACCCTCAGTGCGCGCAAAGCCGACTGCGTGTACTTCTCACCGCCCGGCAAGAACGCGATGAAGAAAGCCGACGCGCGCGTTTGGATGTGGGAAGCCTGGTGGCAAGGCAACCCGTATCTCAACATCGAGCAGTACTATCGCGACACCGTCTTCGGCCAACGTACGAGCGACGACGGCAGCTACGACCGCGCGATCTCGACCGTGCTCGCGGCAGCGCAAGACTATCCCTTCGTGATCGTGCAGACGACGGCGGCCGATGCGCCGCGCTTCGAGCGGCTCTTCGCACCGCACCGCACCGCGGTCGAAATCGTCGCCCCGTATCCCGAAGAAGTCTACGTCATCGGGAAGAACTAGCCGGGTTCGACTGAAACCGGAACCACACCAGCGCCAGCACCGCGAGGACGAACGCCAGAATTGCGTGCTTGGTGTGAACGCCGGCCGGATAGCCGTGGCCGGTGACGTAGAGGATCGCGGCGATCAGGAAGACGGCGGCGAGGACGAGCGCTAGGGCTTTCACGGGATCACTTTCGCGGCGAAGAGAACGGCGGAAACCCCGCCGAGGATCAGACAATACCATCCGAACGGTCGCAGATCATTGTGACGGAAATAGCGGGTGAGGAAGGCAACCGAGGCGTACGCGGTGATGCCCGCGAGCACGCCGCCCACGGCCGCTTCGATCGCGATCCCGCGAACCTCGGGGGCGAAGAGTTTGGGAATCTCGAGCACGCTCGCAGCCAAGATCACCGGCGTCGCGAGCAAGAACGAGTAGGTCGCGGCGTCTTCGTGATCGAGCCCGGCGAGTAAGCCGGCGACGATCGCCGAGCCCGAACGCGAGATCCCGGGCAAGAGCGCAAGACCCTGCGTGACGCCGACACCGACCCCCTTTGGCCACGCCAGATCGGGCAGCGCAGCGGCCCCAGAGGCACGACGGCGTAGCGCTTCGCCGGCGAACATGACGAAGGCATTGACGACCAGAAACAGCGCGACGGCGAACGGCGAACCGAATAAAGCGCGCACGGACGATTGGAAAAGTACGCCGAGGACACCGACCGGGATCGTGCCGGCCACCAACAGCCACGCGATGCGTTCATCACGGTCCGTTCCGATCCGGCCGCGCACGACGCTGCGCACGAGGCCGCGCACGATCCCGATCCAGGTACGCCAATAGAACACGATCAGCGCCAGTGCCGTGCCGAGATGCAACACGACGACGAAGGCGAGAAACGATTCGTCCGATTCCGTCACCCGCCAACGCAAGAGCGCCGGGATGAGGACGGTGTGTCCGAGCGAGCTGATGGGAAAGAGTTCGCTCACGCCTTGGAGCACGGCGAGCAGCATCGCCTGCACGAATGTCACAGATGTGTTGGCTACGCGCGCCACGGCAGGGTTTCCTAGCAAGCGCCGATGAAGCGCGTGTGGTGTTCGACTCTCCGATCGACGATTCACGAGGACATCCGCGCGTCGGCGACGCGCTGCTGATCTCGTACTCGATCTCCGCCGACGTGCGGCCTGAATTCACCGAGACCTACGATATCGGTCCGGGCGGCCTTGCAATGCTCACCAACGCCGAGCTGCCGTCGAACCTCGAGATCACGATCGAACTCGAATTGCGCGGGACGAGCGACGCCAAATTGCAGATCGCCGGAACCGTGCGCTGGTCACGCTACGACGATCTGATCGGCAAGTACCGCACCGGTGTCGCCTTCAACGATCCGCAGTCAAGCCACGCCACGGATCTGCTGCGCTACATCGACACCATCCACCGCATGCGCGACCTCGGCGTTTTGTAGTCTAGCCGCAATCGTGACACGAACGGTGGCTTCGTAAGATTGAAATCGGCGGCGCCGATTTCAATCCTATTGCGCTTCGAAGGTGACGATGAACAGGTAGGACGAGGCCTGCGGCTTGCAGTTCACGATTTCGGTTTGGAAGACCGACTGACGCGCCGAGAGCAGCGCGGCGTTGTTGAGCAGCGCACTCGGCGTCTTGACGACCTTCGCGCTCTGGAGGTGCGAGTTCACGTCGAGATCGACTTGAACGGAGACGTCGCCTGAAATCCCCTGCTGCTGCGCGATGGCCGGAGCCTCCGGCGCAACCGCGTTCACAACGCTCGGCGGCACGTTGGGATGCGCGCAGGTCGGCGGCGTGGGGGTTGGAACGGGGGTCGGCGTCGGCGGAGCCGGCGGCGCCGTCGCCGGCGGTCCGGTGCTGCCGGTGTTGGAATTGCCCTCCGGCACGCCCTGCGTGCTGCCTTCGGTATGCGTGTTGGATTGCTCCGACGGCCCGCCCTTATTCGATTTCTGCTTGATCGTGTTGACCTTGAGCTTCACGACCTTCGGCTCGGGCGTGTGCGGCGGTGGCGTCGTCTTCGGCGGCGGCGTCGGCGGCGGAGTCGGGGTCGGCGGTGGGGTCGGCGGTGGGGTCGGCGGCGGCGTGGGCATCCGCGAGACGGTCACCTTCTGCACTTTTTCCGGCGGCGTCTCTTCCTGTTTGAAATTGATGAACGGGCCCAGCAGCAAATGCAAAGCAACCGAAATCAGGATGCCGTAGAGCAAAAAGTTGCGCGTCCGCTGCGCAACCGGGGCCGGCGGCTTGCTAGGTGGTTGCGATGCCACGGTTAGTCCTTCGCGCCTTCGACCTTGTTTGCAAGGCCGAACCCGGTCAGGTCGGCCTGCTTTGCGGCATCCATGACCCGCAAGATCGTTCCGAAATTCGCCTTCGGATCGGCTTTGACGATGACGGTCGTCAGATGATGCCCCGTCGCCGCGGCAAGATCCGAGAACGCTTTGGTCGCCCCCGCTTCGTCGACCGTCTCCGAGCCGACTTGAATCTTGTTGTGCGCATCGATCGTGACGACGATCTGCGAGGGCGTCACTTTGTCCTTGTTATGGGCCAACGGCAACGGCGGCTCTTTCGTGACCGACGCGAGAATGATGAAGATGATCAACAGAACCAACAGCACGTCGGTGAAAGGCGTGATGTTGATCGTCGACATCACCTCTTCTTCGCCTTGACCAGTAGAGACCGCCACGCTTTTTTCAGTCGCCTCGCTGTATTCGGAGAGTTATGAAGTGACGAAGCCGACGTCGTTGAGACCGGCGTCTTTGGCGGCGTCGAGGATCCGGATGATGATCCCGTACGGCGCTTTTACATCGGCGGTCAGCGATACGTGCGTGTTCGCGCCCTTGCGCTTCATGACGTCGTACATATCGCGATAGATCGTCACGGTCGTCGCCTTCTTGGTGTCGACGTAGATATCGCCCTTCGCGTCGACGAGCACTTCGATATCATTGTTTTTATGGCGCTCCTGCGTCGGCGGCGTGTTGCTCGAATCCGGCAACTGCTTCTGAAAGCCGGGCGGGGTGACGAGCGCCGCGAGGATCATGAAGATGATGAGCAGGACCAGCAGCACGTCGGTGAACGGCGTGATGTTGATCTCGGCCATGACTGCATCGTCCTGCGCGGACGAGACCATCGACATCGGAGCCTACGCCTACTTGACGGGCTGGTAGAGGTCG
>Ga0116229_10006504_pt1 | contig 18770 bp, 11 predicted proteins | sample S1TSphgellanicum_3_FD_87313 | JGI IMG/M metagenome (GOLD analysis project Ga0116229, IMG submission 87313) | Host-associated microbial communities from peat moss isolated from Minnesota, USA - S1T2_Fc - Sphagnum magellanicum MG | ecosystem: Host-associated > Plants > Peat moss > Unclassified... | reverse complement strand
GTGTTGCCTGCGCAAATGAGGTAGATGCGTCTTTTTGAGTGGTTTTACCGCAGGAAACCAGCAGCAAGAGTTGTGTACAGCTAAAAATGAGCAAAGAAAATTTCCGCATAACAAAAAAACCTTAGTTTGTGCTAGAAGGTTATGCTTGTCCGCAAAGTACCCGTGACAATGGTGCCGTTACTTTCCTGATTTGCTGGATTTGTGATTACCTGTATTACAGGTGAGATCCGAATGTGGTCGTTAAGTGGTAAATTATAGAAGCCTTCAAAGTTTGTCTGTGTAGCGTTACTCACAGCACTCTCAATAAACGGCTGACCTGCAACGTTTTCAAGTCTTCGCGAGATACCTGCGTTTCGAGTCCAGATTCAATGAGTTCATGGACTAGCTCAAGTGCTGCATTTATTCCAGCAGCAAATTCGTAACGAGTCATAGCCCTGTTGCCCCGGTAAGTGCCATTGGGGTAGCTTGATCCTCAGAGGTATCTGTCGAGGGATTCTGCTTTTGAGGAAAGGTTTTGGTCCCAGTTTGGGCTATCAGGGGAGAGGTTGCCGGAGTAAGTCCCTGCACTCTGAGATCGTTGCCTTTAACCTTAAAAATAGTAGGGCTTGCAGCAGACATATTCTCATCTGTAGCAACTGGCTTAAAACTGTTAGCAGCAGGTTTTGATGTTTCAGCCACGGCAGAAGCACTCTGTAAAATTAGACAAAGGATACTAATACCCTCAGCAAGGGACAAATAAATCTTTCTCATTACTTGTAGATTAGACGTGTTTGCCTTCAACTGACAAGAATTGACGTTTCTGTCTCTAGTTAGGGACATCAAATTACGTGAAGAAGGCAGCTATGCTGAGGGCAGCTATGCTGCTATGTTGCAATGAGCGTGTGGGCTTCTGACCCACACAGCATGCGCGAGCCACCAAATCTGCATATTTTGGTGGGGGGCTTAAACCCCTGGCTCTCTCCGGTCGTACATTCGGTTCAGGCATTCTGGGGAAGGTGGGGTCCCCTTTGGGGATAAGGGGCCCCGGATAAATCCCTTCTGCCTTCTGCCTTCTGCCTTCTGCCTTCTGCCCTCTGCCTTTCTTGCTAACTTAGATTTTTCCTTCCTCTTTTTTCCGAAAGAACTAATCCATGCCTTGGCGCACCACTAGTACTTTCCTAGGACTTACGCATTGACAGAGACTCCCAACTGTGAATCATCTCTCGTTCCCCGACTTTGCCGGAGAACGAGGCAGGGTAAGACTTATAGCTTAACAAGCAAGCCTGCCATTCACATGATAGTCAATGTGTAAAGTGCGTAAGTCCTACTTCCATCTACTCAGCCCAAAGATTACATTTGAACACAACTTGGTATTAGCTTTTATCTCCTAGCCTACATAAGATTGATAGGGATATTCTCAGCGACTATATTTTCCAAACTTGATATCTTCTGCAATGATTTTTGCCATACTACGTTCTGCCAAAGCTGCAATGGTGAATGAAGGATTTGTACATGCTGTAGAGCCTGGAATAAAAGCACCATCAACGACATAGAGTCCTTTATAACCAAATACCCGACCATATTGATCGCATACTTTCTCGATGACAGCTCCTCCTAAGGGATGGGCACAGATACCCGCATTAACTTCGGTCTTGGGTGTTGTGGTAGGGGTGGCAATTTTGCTGTCGAGGATGTTGTAAGTCTTCTGTGCCGCTGACAGGTTATTTTGATTTTCCGCTGTAGGCCAGTGTAGTGTGACAGCATCTGTAGGCTGATCGTAGGTGAAGAATCCTTTTGGTCTTGGCAGACTCAATGTCAAACACCGTTGCTGTCCTGAACCATCAGTCCAATCTTGAAGATTCATTAGAGAAATCGGATTTTGAGTGTTACTGAAGTTTTCAACAACCGCACCTGAAGGTCCACCTAGATTAATTACGCCACTTGGTAAATTTGAACGCTGAGCAACCATATCTCCATTAGTACCCCAATATTTGCCAACACTAGGGCTCAATCTGGGTAATGTGCCTTTTGCTTTAGCCTTGACCAAAAGTTTAGTGGTGCCTATGGAACCAGCTGCTAAAAACAAATAGCGACAAGTAAAAGTTTTTGATTGAATAACTTCTCCTCTTTCGTTGATCTCATTAGATGAAACCTGATAACCATGTCCCGCTATGTGGTTAATTTCTGTTACTACATGTAGAGGTAGAACCTCTACAAATCCAGTTTTTTCTGCTTGAGATAAATAATTGTGATCTACGCTATTTTTAGATCCACTATTGATCCCAAACCAAACTTCAGAAATAATAGTAGAAGCAACCTTTTGTCCGTTAAGTTCTTGACGGACTATATCCCAATCTACAGCTAAGTCTAGTAACCGAGTGGGTAAGCCAGCTTTAGTTCCATTGTCAAGCAACAAACGTACTGTATCATAATACTTAGTTGATAGAATGTCTTGTGGAATTGGTGTTGCTCCCAACATTGAGCGAACACGAGGATAGTAAACTTGATCCATTTCTTCGTAGCTGACGGAAGAAGGAAAAACCCTATAAAATAAATCTCGAGTAGGTTGGTAAGTAATAGCGTTATAAACTAAAGAACCGCCTCCAACACCAGCACCGGCTAAAACAGTGATTCCATCTTCATCTAACCTCTCGAAAATGCCTGTATAGACATCTACAGCATCCCCAAATGCAGTTGTTGAACTCAGCCAGGCGGCTCGACCATCAGGCTTACGGAAAGTAGCAAAAGTATTTCCGTTAGGTTGAATATCCCAACGACGACCGCGTTCTAGTACTACTGTATGGATACCAGCTTGTGCCAAACGAAGAGCCGCAACAGCCCCACCAAAGCCACTGCCAATAATCAGAGCTTCTACAGACTCATCCTTAGTAGCCGCCCTAGTACGAAGAGGATTAACTGATAAAGCTGCTACACCAGCACCAAATAAGGTAGCAGTTTGAAGAAAGCGACGACGACTAGAAGACATATGAAGCATAAATCATCCACCTCACGAATCATTTAGTTAATTGTTTAAAATAGCTGGAAAAGTCGTATTGAACTGTCTCTATTTATGAAGCATGAACATGCATTTAACGTCAATACTGGAGATTTCAATGGTAAGTTTGCCAATACTTACTTTAAAACTATCAGCTTCAGATGGTAAGGCTAATCATTACAAACATTTTTTTGTTTGCGTAGATTCTTTAATATTTTCATAATCAGAAGCTGATCGTGAGTTAGTTGACTTTTATAGGACTACTATATTGATTTTTGAACAGATACGTAGGGTGCGATCTTCGCAGCGTAACGCACCGCCGAAAGCTTGGTGGGATAGTGCGTTACGGACGAATGGCACTAACTCACCCTACGATACTTAACCTTGTTCAAAAATCAAACCGGATTCCTATAGTTGGATTTTGTAGAATTGAGGGAATGTTTTTATTAACCTCAACATTATCAAATTTATCAAACATAAAATACGACTAGAATGGTTGAAATTTCGCAGCAAGTTTGCGTTCTTTCGGTTGTACTTTTTTCTGGGGTTTAGACGAAAAAGGTGCGCTCATCGGGCAAGGCAGTCCCGATGAAAAAATTTCACCACCATGCATGAAAATGTCTTTCTCCCCCTGCTCTTTCAAGTCAGAAGGGAAGAAGGAAATATAATCTCTGATCTCTGCCTTGCCCAATTTTGCTCCAAGCCCTCACCAAATCAAAGATTTGGGATGATATCAAATCCGTCTAATTAGACGTAATCAAAAATCCCCGCATCCCCAGGTCCTGAGCGTCAGTCCTAACTATGTGTAATCATCCGGATTTGATATGACTAATAACTACCGGTTCTTGGCAACTTTTGGTGATCCTGTTCCATATCACTACCCTGATATATATCTATGCTAACTTTTTAGCAATCGTAGACCACTAAGGGTAACGAAAACAGTAGAACTTTCATGTGCTACTACGGCAATGGGTAAGTTAATTCCACCCATAAAGTTCCCAATCAAGAGCAAAATCAGGAAACTTAAAGTGATCGCAATATTCTGTTTCACCGTGACTTGTGCTCTTTTGCCCAAACCCATTGCGACTGCAATTTTTTCTAACCGATCTGCCATAAGTACAATATCTGCGGTTTCCAATGCGACATCGCTACCAGCCTTTCCCATCGCAATTCCGACAGAAGCTTGAGCTAATGCAGGTGCATCATTGATTCCATCTCCTACCATTGCCACAGTTTGATACTTTTGCTGAAGGCGACGGATGATATGAAGTTTATCTTCTGGTAAAAGTTGAGCATACACTCGATCAACTCCCACAACTTGAGCGACACTATGAGCAGTACGTTCATTATCGCCAGTTAACATCACAATTTCTTTAACTCCTAGTTTCCGTAAACGTCTGATCGCTGCTGCTGCTTCTGGTCGCACTAAGTCTCCTAGGGCGATCAACCCAACTACGACTAACCCCTGTGCTACCCAAACAACCGTTTTTCCCTCTTGTTCCAGAAACAAAGCCTGCTCCTGTAAATCAGTCGGTAAACTGGTTATATACTGTTGTACAAAAGTCGCATTACCGACAATTATCTGAGCGCAGGGGTTATTAGCTACATGACCAATTATCCCAGATCCAGGGATAGCGCGTACCTCAACAGCGTTCAACCAATCTAAACCATTAGCTGCTTGGACAATTGCACTACCAATAGGATGTTCTGAATAAGATTCGACTGATGCGGCTACTCTTAATACATCTGTTTGGGAGTATCCACAACTAGGAATCACTTTGAATAACTGTACTTGTCCTGTCGTGAGAGTACCAGTTTTGTCGAAGGCGATCGCTCGTACCTTCCCCATCATTTCCAACTGAGAACCATTTTTGAACAATATTCCTTGTCTGGCACCATTTGCAATTCCAGAAAGCAGTGTTGGCATAATTGACGCCATTAGAGCACAGGGAGAAGCTACCACTAGAAAAGTTAAAGCACGGTAAATCGTCGTTTCCCAACTCCAACCCCAAATAAAAGGCGGAAAAATTGCCAACAATAACCCAGCTAATACAATAAAGCGTGCGTACCATCGTTCGAATCGCTCAATGAATTGTTGGGAAGGAGGCGCTGAATCTCGTGCTTGTTCTACCAAACCAATCACTCGTTGAATCAAACTACTTTCTGGTGGTTGATGTACCTTGATTTCAAGTGCACCATAACCATTGAGTGTTCCCGCAAATACTTCTTCACCCACTGTCTTCTCTATAGGTAAAGACTCACCTGTAATTGCAGCTTGATTAACAGTAGTGTAACCAGAAACAATAATTCCGTCGGTGGGAATTAACTCACCTGGTTTGACAACAATTTCATCTCCTATCTTCAGTTCGCTAATCGGAATCATGACTTCTCGTCCCTGACGCAAAACTCTTGCTGAGTCTTGTGTTAGACCCATTAAGCTACGGATACTGCGCTCCGTTCGCTGCATTGCATAGCCTTCGAGCACCCCACTAATGGCAAAAATGAGAATCAATATTGCCCCAGCAAGATTCAAGTCGTACTCTCGTCGCCATAAGCCTAAACTCGCTGCACCCAACGCAGCAAGAATCATCAGCAAATCTACATCGAATTCCTTTTCTTTTATGAGGGTAGTCAGTCCCTCACGAGCGCTTTCGTAGCCACCAATAACATAGGCTGCGGGTAATAGCAGCAGCGCCCATCCCACAAAACCAAGATGCAAAGAAAACCATCCTAGAAATAACAGTACTCCACAAACAATGACTGCAAAAGTATCTGCATGTTCCTTGTTGAACTGAGTGAAACGCTGTGTGTAAAGCATGAGAATTTATAGATAAACTGACAGTAAGGCTCTGCTGTGAAAATAAAATACCCAGCTGTTTGATTGAGCAGTGTGGGTGTCCCAGCCCTTTGGGCTGGGACACGGCTGGGCATTTTATTGGATCTCCCTCAGAGGGGAGATGACACCAAAACAATTTAATTAGTAGTTGGCAGAGGTGTGACGATTTCAAAGTATGCATATCCAATACGAATGAAATCAACGATAGCTCCTAGCGCTTCGCTATGAAATACGATTGGAATATTTTGTTGCTGAAGAAAATTTAGAACTTGCTGATAACTAACTCCCGGAGCAGCTTCTAATCCGGTATATAATAAGCTTGGTCCATGAATCTTGTAGTAGTCGGAGAAAAAGGTTGGCTGGTCTCCATAAATATAGAAGATTTCAAAATAGCCTGGTGCGGTTAGGTAGTCTTGAGTTAAGAGGACATCAGCTTTCAATTGAACAGGCTTGCCACAATAAGTGGCTGATGTGTCAACGGTGTTTACCGGAGTCCAAGGACCAAAACCAGCATTCTCAAATGCTTTCTGTTGGTAATTAAATTCGTCCTGGGTGAGTGTGATTACAGCAGTGTGAGTGACTTTTTCTTGAAATATTGAATTGCTTGGAAGTGAAGGAAATACATCCTGAGGTTGCCCTCTATCAAACTTACGAACAACGCAGGCATTGCTATCGTTCGTATTTACGTATTGCGCTTGGGAAAGACCATTGAAGGTGGTCAACAAAGTAACAACAACAGCAAAAATAGCGAAAAAGCGAAAGAACTTCATGAAACTTTGACCTCTTTGATAGTATTAATTTCACATTGATACAGCAGGAAATTTAATGTCTGCTGCACAGTTATATTCATGGTCTAGATTAAATCTCACAACATACGCATTTATACTGCGTATAATTTACGTATTGACATAAATAAGTTTAAGGAATTACGCTTTCTGTTCTCAAGGGTCATTTTTTCGTTTTCAAGGTTATATTTTTTCTTCAAAACTCCCTACAGAACAGTCGCAGAAAAAAATTATTAGGTAGCTGAACATAAAAAATAAAAATTTTATGACATCAGCAGTGAGTGCTATACGTGTTGGATAAGCCTCTCCTTTTTTGCTCCTTGAAGTATCTGCTGTTTCTAAGCAAATTGAAGACTGTTGCTCTTGGATTTGTAAAGCAATTTTATAAGGAAATCTGACGCAGATCAAGGATAATTTGAACAGCACATACCGCAGCTACAAGCCCAATCAGCTCAACAGGTGATAGACCTGCGCCAGCTACAGCGAGGATCAGAACAACAGCTGCTGCCCCAAAACGATACACCGCCCGGACTTTGCAGCGTAGTTTAGCGTTAATGCTCAGACCAGTAAGATAGATGACCCCGAGGGAAAGCAAGCATAGGGACAGGCCAGCACAAATCAGCCAGCGCTCAGCAGAAGGTAGTGCCACACCCAGATCGCTTGACACAACGTGTTCGACCCCTACTCCGGTAGCAGCAAGACCAATGACCAGAGGTAAATGCATGTAGACCCAAGTCTGATAGGCTCTGATGTGGTGGCACGTACGCGCAGCCTGGATTGCTGAGCCACCGAGGTTATCAAAATAGATCCACCACAGGCTAAAAGCGATACTCATGCCAAATACGGCAGCGATCGCTGACGAGACATTCCAATGCTGCTTTGCGACACCATTAACCACGGCTAAGACTGACTCGCCTAACACAATCATCGTAAATAGCCCGAAACGCTCAGGTAAGTGTGAAGTGTGGGGGGCTAGCTCCACATGCACAGATTCTCCTGCTGTGATCACCGTTCCAAAGTCCACTGTTAGCGCTAACGTCCATAGCCCGAATCGTAACGGCATCGGCACAAATACCGACACGAGCCAAAACAATGCTGCTAGTCCAGAACCCCTTGCGATTCGGGTGGTCAGTGGCCGTGCTACAACCAGATGCCGTCCAGCACGTAGGAACTCAACGACGAGTAAGACCCGAATAGCACTATAGGAGAGAGCAAAGCCAACTGAACGTTCACCCAAGCCATCATGTACGTTCACTGCCAGTGCCGCAACTGCCACCATTTGTAAGGCTGTCAGCAGTCGGTGTCCTAGGTCATCAGTATCAAATAAGTTAGCGTAGAACGTAGCGCCAATCCATGACCACCAGACAGGCACAAAGAGCAGCACAAAGCCAAAGAAGCCTAACAGTGAGACGTCCTGATTGAGATTGCGAGCAAGCTCCGAGATCACCGCCACAAAGATCAAGTCAAAAAAGGCTTCCAGCCAAGTTGCGTGCCGTTCTTCTTCGCTACCTTCACCAATACGCAACTCAGGAGATTTCAACCATCTTTTCATATGAAATCCTGATGATTACTGATCGTAAAAACTTTTCCGCGTCCCCAAGTCTATACGATAACTATTTAAGCGGATTTGATCTCATTCCACACACTGTCTAATGAAATGCGCACAGATTGTATGTCTGCCTTATCCTCAGGTGTGATCTGACATTCGGTCGTCGTTTCGCCTAAAGCGATGGGCAAAATAACCTGAAAGCGAGTGTTTCCTGGTTGAGAAAACAAGCGGATATCGCCTTTATGCTTCTCGATAATCCGGTAGCTAATCACTAAACCCAAGCCGGTTCCTTTACCCACTCCTTTGGTGGTAAAAAACGGCTCGAAAATGCGTTTTTGAATTTCTGACGGAATGCCTGGACCGTTGTCAGCGATCTCCACTAGCATGCAGCAGTTATTCTCTTGTGCTGTGCGAATCCAGATTTGTCCCTGTCCACCCATTGCGTCGATCGCATTGTCAATTATGTTAGTCCATACTTGGTTAAGTTCACTACCATAAGCACTGATGAGTGGCAAGCTTCGATCATAATCGCGCTTTACAGTGATGCCGTGTTTGAGCTTATGACCCAGAATAGTTAGCGTACTTTCAAGCCCCTGATGTATATCGATCTCCTGCATTGGAGCTTGATCCATATACGAGTACTCTTTGATTGCTTTGACCAGTTCAGAGATACGCCCTGAACTTTTGTCAATCTCGTCCAACAGTTCAACCCCTGTCAGCGTTGACTCGATCCAAGTCAGCACGTTGCCGAGTGATTCAGATTCAGTGGTCACATGCTCCACAACAGTATCCAGCGATTGAGTGTCCAGTCCTGCCTTGGCGAAGGTAGGAGCGATTTTCCAGCCATCAGTTACGTCGTGTGAGTCTAGCCAAGCTGTGACCTGATCCTCTTGGTCACTCTGCGTCAGTGTATCCAGGTGGGATGCTGTTTCAGCGCGTGCGATCGCTTTGCGCAGCAAGTTGTCAAGAAACAAAAGTTGCTCTTCTGTCATCTGCTGCTGATTGAGCTTGAGTGCAAGGGATAGCATCTGTTGAAATATTTCCTGCAAGTATCTCGCACTTCGGCAGACGGCAGTCGCTGGGTTATTGAGTTCGTGGGCAAGACCAGCTGCTAAGGTGCCAAGTGCAATTAGCTTTTCGTGGTGTCGTGAGGTTGTCTCTAGGGTTTGCAACCGCTGCGCCGTAATCACCAGAAGGTCACGTGTAATCGAAGGACAGATTGTCAGCATTTCCCAGAAAGTATCTTTGTCCCATTTCAGCATATGGGTTGCTTTCACGGCACGTACACTGGCGAGGTGATGAGATTTGTCTAATAAGATCAACTCATGACCCGTATATGTTCCAGATCCAATGGTCATCAAATGCCTTTCTGCATTGCCGACCTTTTTTGTCAGTTCAATCTCACCTTCTATCAACACATAGAAATTGTCTATCGGTTCTCCCTCAATGGCTATGTATTCTCCTGGGACAAGCCAGAGTTCGCAGCTACATTTGGATAACCATTGCAATTGCTCCGTAGTCAATTGTGCAAAGAGCGAACAAGAGCGCAAAGCGTCCAACATAATTACACCTTACTCAGATATTGATGGATGAACTGAATAGCGATCGCACCCTCTCCAACCGCTGAAGCAACTCGCTTCACTGATCCATTACGCACATCTCCAGCGACAAAGATGCCTGGTACACTGGATTCCAGCAGGAAAGGTTGGCGATCCAACTTCCATCCCTTTGGGAATCGTCCATCACGCATCAGGCTTGGCCCGGTGAGGATAAACCCTTGTTCGTCTCTCTCCACAACAGAAGCTAACCAATCAGTGTGTGGCCTCGCACCGATTAAGATAAACAGCAACTTTGTGGAAACAGTTTGCTTTTCACCTGTTTTAACATTGGCGATGGAGATTGCTTCTAGGTTGGTTTCACCATGAACCTCGACAACGATGGAGTGCGATTGCACTGAGATATTCTCAGTCGCCAAGATTTGGTCGATCAAGTACTTTGACATGCTTTTAGCAAGTGAGTCGCTGCGTACCAGCATAGTCACATGGCGAGCGTACTTAGCAATGTACACCGCCGCCTGTCCGGCTGAGTTAGCCCCACCGACGATGTAAACCTCTTCATTCATGCAGGAAAGCGCTTCAGATCTGGCAGCACCGTAGTATACACCGGCTCCAGTCAGTTTGTCGATATTGGGCAACTCAAGCTGGTGATACGAAACGCCAGTCGCAATCAGTAGCGCGTGGCAGCTTAACTCTGTCCCGTCCATCAACTTGACAATACGATACGGGTCTTGTAAGAGAATATCGGTCACCTCTTGAGGCGTGAGAATCTCTACACCGAAACGTTTGGCTTGAGTAACAGCACGGCGAGCCAAGTCTCCTCCACTGAGTCCGGTGGGAAAGCCCAAATAGTTCTCAATGCGGGAACTTGTTCCTGCTTGCCCCCCTGATGCCTCTCTTTCAATCAACATAGTACGTAGACCTTCCGACGCCCCATAGACTGCTGCTGCCAAGCCCGCAGGACCACCACCCACGATCACCAAGTCGTAAAATGGCCTTTCAGCACGTGTCTTCAGCCCGATTTTCTCGGCAATCTGGATGTGGGTTGGCTGCGTCAGGTACAAACCATTAGGGAAGATCACGAGTGGCAAGTCCGAAATCTGACACTGAGTATAAGTCATCCATTGCCGTGCCTCTTCATCTGTCTCAATGTCCAGCAATTGATAAGGCACATGGTTGCGGGCTAAGAAGTCTTTGATTTGATGGCACTTGGGCGACCAACGGGAACCAATAATACGAATCCCTTCAAAAGGTGGGCGGTATGACGAGATCCAATCGTCGAGCAAATCGTTAAGAACAGGGTATAAAAGCTCGTGTGGTGGCTCCCATGGTTTCAGGAGATAGTAATCGATTTTTGCTGTATTGATCGCAGAGACAGCAGCTTCGGTGTCCGCATAAGCTGTGAGCAAGACCCGTTTTGTCTGCGGAGATATCTGCATAGCTTGTTCGAGGAACTGCACGCCTGTCATCTGTGGCATCCGCTGATCTACCAGGCACAGCGCAACCATCTCGCTACGCAGTTTTATCTGTTGCAGCACACCCAAGGCTTTTGCACCAGAGTCCGCTCTTAGTACCCGAAAGCGATTGCCATACTCCTGTCGGAGATCGCGCTCTATGACTCGTAGAACTCCAGGGTCATCATCAACCGTAAGTATTACAGGATTAGCCATCTTAGCTCCTTACCGCTAAAATTTGTAATAATCAATGAAAATGGGCAAGGGGCAGGGGAGCAGAGGGGCAGAGGAGCAGAGGGGCGGAGGAGCAGAGGGGCAGGGGAGTAGAGGGGCGGAGGGGAAAAGAACTAATTGCCGATAATTCTTGCTCCCCATCTCCCCTGCTCCCCTTTCCCCCCTATCCCCAGAGGGGGCCCCGAGTCCCCCCTGCTCCCCATCTCCCCTTGCCTATCCTGACAACTTTAGAACCTACACACTTGCCATCTCAACAGTTTCATACTGATCCAACACAGTGACGCCCTCGCAGAATGCACTCATCTTCAGGAATTGCTTCACGTTCTCTGGAGCGCCGACGATATAGATGTCAACATGAGAGCCCAGCTTTTGCTTAGTGAAAATCAACGCCCGCAGACCAGCAGTTGTAATACATTCCAAGTCTTGTAGCAGCAAGACGAGGCGTTTGATTGGTTTTTCTGTTGCTAATGCCAACACTTCCTGAAAACGCCCCACAGCACTGGCATCAAGTAACCCAGTTAAGGAAATCTTGGCCGTACCATCAGTGACTGACAACAATGTTGCGTCAAAAGACACCTGAGTGGGAAGAAGCCTGACTCGAACTTTCAGTTCATCTTGAGTCGATGGCAGTTTGACGGTCAAATTTGTGGCATCAAAATTAGAATACTTTTGCCCGTTGATCCAGACATCGCCAATCCGCACACTGCCTGGTGGTAGGAGATCTGGCGCCACCCGCAAAATGTTGTCCTTAAAGCCACCTGGCTTTGGCTTGAAGTACAAATCCATCGGCTGCTTAGTAATCAGCAGGTTCGTATAGACGCAAGCCAAGTAAGCTAGCTCGAACGAGTGGTAACCGCTCATCGAGTGGCTGCCCTTGCCGCGCTCAGTTCCTAGCAAGTAGGGAAGTCCATTTGCCAGAACATTGAAGTAGACACCCCCACCCGCGTAATCAAGGAACCAAGAGTTATAGAAAGCCGCCGCTTCACGTGCCCAACGTTGGTACTCAGGTTTCTCAAGAGAGCCATTGAGAATCAGGTAGGCTAAGATGGCTTGTTCCTGCTGCCACCAAGCCTTGCGGTCATGCCAGACAAAGCGGTGTACAGATTGACCGGGTTTGAGGGTGCGTTCCACAACATCTAACCACCCCCCACGCTGTTGGTCGCTGCCGACGGCGGGCATGATTTGTGCAATCTTTTCCGCCAGAGCAATATAATTTTCTTTTGCTTTGAGGTGGTTCATCCGCATCAGGTTCCAGGCAATCTTGAGGTTGTGACCGACGACGGCTCGATTCTGCTGCCATCCCCAGGTTGTGTCGTGGCTCCAATCCTCATGAAACCGTTCCTGAACAAATGGGCTATTGTCGTAATCCGGGAATCGCTTTTCAATGGTGTCAAACGTGTACTCAAGGAAATTGGCGTATTTTTCCTCGCCAGTCGCCAGCCAGAGATTAATCAAATAGGCTGGGGCATGGTCACCTACCGAGTTCCAGTTCTTCTTTGCGCGGTTGTGACCTAAAGTTTCAGAGTTAGCGGAAAGAGTAATCGGGTCGATGTGGGAGAAAAATCCCCCTTTTTCGGTTTTGTCAAGGAAATAGCCGTTAAATAGATTGATCGTCAACTCAATATCATTCAAAATGCGCGGATCACCAGTGATGCGGTAGGTTTGAGTAGGGCCTGCCAGCGCATAAATTTGCTCGTAAGCTGGAATCGCGTCATAATCATCCCCAAATTCCGAGGAGAAGATTTTCTGCTCACTGCCATCTGGCTTCACCTCAACGGCGTGATACCAATAGCAAATCCCTTCGCCCTCATCCAGAAAACGCATGTGTTCGCGCAGGTATTGGGTGCCTTTTTCTGCTGCCTCCAGGTAGCGGTCATCTCCGGTCATCATGTAGGCTGTAGCAAAACCGTAAACTAGGCGGGAAATCGTGTCAGTTTCTTGACGATTACTATCTTCCTTGGAACCAACCAAGCCGAGACCAGTACGATAGTTCCGATAATCAATTTCGCCATTTTCAAACTGGGCTTTCAAGTAAAAATTGGCTAGGCTTCTGATTTGCTTGACCCACCAGTCTGGTCTTTCAAAAAGATACTCAGCATCTTTCCTGCCCAGAAAAACGATGTGTTTCGCTTCAAAGTTGTACTCGCCCGCCTCATGATAGAAAACGCCATACACGAAAAGATAGCGATTTGGAACCAGCATTGAACTCATCTGGCTGGTGCAATCAAAGTAAGGCTCATCCAGATTGCGCACGAGTTCAGCATAGGTCATTGAGGTCAGTGCGACTTCAAATTTCCTGCCATCTGAGGTTTTGAGACCAAAAATTCCATGATTTCCTTTACTTGAATCAAAATTGGTAATATATCCAGCAATCAAGTCAGAAAATGAAAAGTCTATATGACTCATTGAATTACCTCCAAAATTAGGAATTGATTAACTAGAAACTATTTGGACATGAGAACAACAACGCTACGGTCTTGAACAGGATAGACATGACCGGAAACTAAAGTTTCTTCTCCCTTTGCGACGATATCCATCGGAGAAGCAAGAGCAGTGTCTACGACTTTGTACCATTTCCTACCTTCAATTGATGGAATTTCAAAGTCAAGCGCCTCCCAGTACATATTGAACATGACATGAATATCTGCTTCTCCTTCAAAGCCCCCCAAAGTAAATGCGAGAACTCTAGCATGAGAGTCGTGCCATCCCGAACTGAACAATTTGCAACCATGCCAAGAAATGTCTGCCAAACCCCGTTCATTCACTTCACCTGAGAAGAAATAGCGGCGCTTCAAGGTGGAATGACAATGACACTTGCGAAAATCGATCATCAGCTTGAAGAACCTGAAAATATCAGCATTCTTCTCGACAAGATTCCAGTCAGACCAACTAATCTCGTTATCTTGGCAGTAGGCGTTATTGTTACCGTTTTGAGTACGTCTGATTTCATCACCAGCCACAAACATTGGTATCCCTTGGGAAAGCATGAGAATGGCGGTAAAATTTTTAATCTGTCGGCGACGCAATGCATCGATTTGGGGATTGTCAGTCTCTCCTTCTACGCCACAATTCCAACTCAAATTGTCATTGATGCCATCCCGATTGTCTTCGCCGTTGGCTTCATTGTGCTTATCATTGTACGAAACCAAATCATTGAGAGTGAACCCATCATGGCAGGTGATGAAGTTGACGCTGTTAATCGGTAGATGTCCGCTTGCTTGGTAAAGGTCAGCACTACCAGAAATCCGCCAAGCAACGGCTCCGACTAGTCCGGCTTCTCCTTTGACAAAGCGCCGGATGTCGTCTCGGAAGCGTCCGTTCCATTCTGCCCAACGATATCCAGGGAAGTAACCAATTTGATAAAGCCCAGCCGCATCCCAAGCTTCAGCAATGATTTTCGTGTCGGCGAGAATTTCGGATGTTTCAATGTGCCATATGACCGGGGGATGGGCCATTGGGACTCCGTCCTGGCCACGGGATAGAATCGAGCCTTCATCGAACCGGAAACCATCAACGTGCATCTCCTTCACCCAAAACTCCAGGCAATCCACAATCAACTTCTCGACGATGGGGTGGTTGCAGTTGACGGTATTTCCACACCCCGAGTAGTCCATGTAGTATTGCTTGTCCCAAGAGACTAGGTGATAGAAGATGCTATTGTAAAGACCTTTGAAGCTGATGGTTGGGCCCTCATGATTTCCCTCGTCGGTGTGGTTAAATACCACATCTAGAATCACCTCTATTCCCGCTTTGTGCAACGCCTTGACCAGATCCCGAAACTCCCTGATTTGGTTTCCGGCATCAGGGAAAACACAATATGAACCTTCTGGGGCAAAGTAGCTATGCGGGTTGTATCCCCAGTAGTCTTTCAGTGGCTTGCCGTTAACTTCTCGGAGAATGTTCTTTTCATCATAGTCAAATATGGGCAGGAGTTCAACCGCCGTGATTCCTAACTCTTGCAGGTAAGGAATCTTCTCGATGATTCCAGAAAAAGTCCCAGGATATTTGCAGCCTGAGGAAGGTGACCGAGTAAATCCGCCAACGTGTACCTCATAAATGATAGTTTCATTCATTGGTCGGTTGATGGGACGATCGCCTTCCCAGTCATAATCCGAGATGTCGATGACGACACTGCGCATCGAAGTGGCTAGGTTGTCTTTTGACCCTAAAGCATCGTTACGCTGCCAAAGAGTGTTGGTGTTTCCTCTCGCGTAGGGATCGAGCAGGACTTTATTTTTGTGAAAGCGGTGTCCTTTTTCATGTAAATCTTGAGGACCGTCAACCCGATAGGCGTAGTAAGCACCAGATTTCAACCCTTTCACATAGATGTGCCAATAGTGGAAGGTTTTATTCAGCCTTGGGTTCAACTCAATAATCTGTGTAGGATCCGGTGCATCATCCCGATCAAACAACAAGAGTTCGATAGATGTGGCATGTTCTGAAAAGATGGAGAAGTTGACTCCGTCTTTGTCTGGCTTCGCACCCATCGGATGTGGGCATCCCGATTCTATTTGGTACTTATTTGTTGCTTGTTTGACCTGATATGCATCTGTAGTTAAAGTCATTTTTCTCTTTCTATCCTTACGGGATTAAATTAGTTGTCTATTCCCATCTCTTTCAAGATTCGCAAATGGCTTGTTATTTGTGTTAAATACTTCTATAGGACTCATATTTAATTTTTGAACAGATACGTAGTTAGCGCAGCGTAAAGCACCGAAAGCTTGGGATGGTTCTCTCTTTGCAGCGTAACGCACCCTACAATACTTAACCTTGTTCAAAATTCAAATCGGATTCCTATACATCTTTTACCCATTATGTTGACTGTCAACTGTTAATATTCAACAGCCATCACTGATGTTTTTTTACTGAAATAGGATTGCTCTAGTTGTAAAATCAGTAAAATTCAATGACATCACTTAAAATATTAAGATGCACTTCCTCAGTTTTTAGTGCTTACTTAGAGAACTTTTTATTCTACTTACCGTTTCTATATAAAGATGTATCATATTTCACCCCCCGCTAAGGGCGCGTCCCCCCAAGATCGGGGGGACTACAGGGGGGTAAAATTAAGTGCAACTTTATAGAAAATTGGTATGGTCTGTATTCACACTGGTAACTTCATTAACGGTTGATTGACTTTCTAAAAATCAAGTTTAAGGAGTAAGAAAGACAATTGTAAGGGTCGAAATTTCGGAGCAAGTTTGTATTCTTTCGGAGTATTATCGAATTCAATCAGTACTGAATAAATTGAGTATGATAACCTCGTGATAGAGGTCAATGAAAAGACGGGGGAACGGTCCAAGGGGAAAAGGTTCAAGGGAAACCCCATAACTAAAGTTACGAGCTTGTATAAGGACGCAGTATTTCTTGCGCTTCGCGTCTCGATCAGACATATTTCCTGATTTTTTCATAAATGAATAATGGTGCGCGTACCCAACTTTAGTTCCCTTGGACTTTTCCCCTTGCCCCTAATCTCCGGAGGGGGCCCCGAGTTCCCCTTAGACCTTCTTAGTTTGGTCAAATGCTCCAGTTATGCAGATGCTTCGATAGCAGTCAACTCTCGCCAGCTTTCAAATCAAGCCACCCATTTCTTAGCGACATTTGGAGGCAGTAACCAATTGTATCGTAGGTAACGAAGAGTTTCTCCGTCCCGCTTCTCTGCTGGGTGATATCTAAAAGTTTGGTAACAGTCTGTTCAAAATTTTGCGTCGCATTTGGAACAATAAAATGAGTTAGCCTGGTGACATTTTGATTAAATGAAGTCAAGTTTAGAAGCTATATCGGCACTCTTCAGAACCGAAAAAGTGCACACTGACTCCAAAATTTTAACCCTTGTGGTCGTGCTTTGTACTCCCTAAACTAAGCAAGATAAAGGGCGCAGATCTTCTACACTAATAACAAGAATTCAAACGACAGGAGTACTGTCGTTGAATTCCGTGTAACTAGGGACGGTTGCTTTTCCTTTTACACAGCAAGCATGCACTTTACAACAATTTTCAGGTAATTAGACCACAGTCTTAGGGGCGCAAGGTATTGCGCCCTTACAGACCGTGTGGTTCATTTGGGTGAAAATTGCTGTAAGTGACTGCACCTTTTAGAGCAGCCTGCCCACGTCCTCATCCCCAGCTTTTGGCTATGCCAGCAGCCCAGCCAGTGTAGTATATTGTATATTTTGATTTACGAGCTTGACAAAGAACATAAAGGACATAATCATGAACACAGAAAAAAGAGTTGCAGTTATTACAGGAAGCAACAAAGGTCTTGGTTTTGAGATTGCCCGCCAACTAGCAAAGCTAGAAAATGTTCAAGTGATCATATCTAGTAGGGACGAAGCAAAGGGATTGGAAGCTCGCGAAAAATTGGCACAGCAAGGTCTTGAAGTGGACTATCTCCCTCTCGATGTCACTGATGAGAAAAGCGTTGAAAACTTTGTCAGCGCGTTACGCAAACAGTACGGGAGAGTAGACATCTTAGTCAATAATGCAGGGGTAAATCCTGCAAAAGAAGCTGAGGAAAGCAGTGTCCTTACTGTTAAATTGGATACAGTCCTCTCGACATTTGCGGTGAATACAGTGGGTCCCTTGCGTATATGTCAAGCACTGATTCCCGTAATGAAAGACCGTAATTATGGGCGCATTGTCAATGTATCTACTGAAATGGCATCCTTGAATTCTATAGCCAATGATTTTTATCCTATTGCTCCCTCATATCGGCTGTCAAAAATTGGGTTAAATGGATTGGCTTGTCTGTTGGCGAAGGAATTGAAGGGTACTAATATCCTAATCAATAACTATTCTCCAGGATGGATGAAAACCGATATTGGAGGATCTGATGCCCCGCTGACTGCTGAGGAAGGTGCACAAACAGCTGTTTATTTAGCGACACTGCCTGAAGGTGGTCCGCAAGGGGGCTTCTTTGCAGAGATGAGGAAATTTGGCGGGCCTTTTGCTTTGCCTTGGTAAACAGGTCTTGTTAAGATTTTGGCAAGGTTCGAGTAAGAACCCTCTGCAAGGTGTAACGAGATGAAAATAATTCCCTCGCTTTCAGGGCAGGGGAGTCGTCAAAATATATTGATAAAAAACTGATAATATCATGTCCGCTAAATCACTTATAATTCCCAGAACACCCCACCCCACCCCAATACTGCTCGGTTAAGACAATTTATCTCTCCCGGTTCGCCCATTTTTTTTTGAGTTCGAGAAATTGTCAAAAAACGTAAAAATATAGGTAGGGTAATGGTTTCCGGGATTTACCTTAATTCTCCTTAAACTATCACCCCACTCTAAAAACCCTATTTTCATGCGATCTGCCTTTGGCAGCAGCGCTTCGCTATCGCATAAAGTCTGTAGGGTAGTACATTTTTACCAGAGTCGAAAACCCTG
>Ga0116229_10006503_pt1 | contig 18770 bp, 18 predicted proteins | sample S1TSphgellanicum_3_FD_87313 | JGI IMG/M metagenome (GOLD analysis project Ga0116229, IMG submission 87313) | Host-associated microbial communities from peat moss isolated from Minnesota, USA - S1T2_Fc - Sphagnum magellanicum MG | ecosystem: Host-associated > Plants > Peat moss > Unclassified... | reverse complement strand
CTCCCCCCGCCCCCCCCCCCGTCACACCAAACTACTACTCCTTAAATCCTAAACACAATAATTAAAAGGGATAATCTCTTTCTTCTAATCATTTCTTAAATGTTTTTCAAGGTGTTGAAGTTTTTTTTGTTAGAGTTGTTTGCTGATAGCTCAATTTCTCAATGTAGTTTATTTTAACCATGGATTATGGAAAATATTCACAATCACAAGGGTGAGATCAAAATTTCAAAAAAAAAATGGGATGTCCCTTCCATGGTTAAATAAAAATATTAAATAAATTTAAAAATTAGGGAAGTCGCGTTTCCAAACAAAATTATTAAAAAATAATAATTAAAAAAATCATGTGGTTTGTTCTTTGGTCCAAATTGGGTTTACATGATGAATAAGGCCCTTAAACCATGGCCCCATGGTTTTAACTTGTAAACCACCCCTTACTAAACTAAAATTATAACCCATGTGTTGTATAAACAAGGGTTAACAAAGAGATTTGTTTTTTATGTTCCACAAATTGAAGGGAATGGGGGTGGTTTTTCTTTCTTCTCCTTTGGGGGGGGTGGGGTGGGGGGGGGAGAGTTTTGCCATTTTTTTCCAAAGCTATATTTTAACTTTTGGTCAATAAAGGAATTCTTTTAACACCTCATATATGATTATTTTAAATTTTATTCTTTTGGGAACTTCATTTTATGATCTTTAATATGTTTGACTCGAATCTTAAAAGGAATTTCAATGTAGTTTATCTAGAGGATATAAGTTAAAACAATTATTCTACCTTTTTTTTAATTTTTAAATCACAAAATTCATCTATTTTGAAGAAGTGTTGATTTTGTCTTAGAATTTATACACCAAGTAGGTCTAAAAATTACAAAATCACTTCCATAAAACCCACTTCATCGAAAGGTTCCCAATGGAACCATGAGTATGCCCAAATTTCCTTGACATATTTTTTTAGATTTATTTCTGAATTTAAAAATAATATTTAATAACTCTTGCAGTGTACATGTGAAGTTAAACATTATGAAACCACTTCAATGCATCTCTACTCATCAAGGGCTTTCCAATAATATTCAAACATGCGACAAGGGACATTCTAATTTGGGAGCTCTCAAGGTGACAAAATGAAAGAAACAAACTACCTTATTAATAAGATGATTTATCTTTATAACATTAGTGCAACATTTGTACATTTATGTATATATTATAATATTGTTTCAGGTTCAGCAATAATTGTCCTAGTTTTATAATGTTAACTTTTTTTTTAAAATTCTTGCTGAAAATATTGAAAGTTTAAAATTTTACGTACAAATGTGAATGCCAAAATTTTGAGAGCTTGAAACAATTGTGTAGGTTGTATTTAGTGTTTATTGTGTTCTTTGTTTTTTATTTAGTATAAGTTAATATGTAGGTGACTTACTAACCACATACTTACCTATGTTTAACAAAAATTTCAATGTGAACACAACTCAAATAATGACATGTAAAAGATTTCATGTAATATATTGGGAGGGTGGTTTAAATCCATAATATTTTTTCCTAACATCAAAAGTCATTTATGTTTCTATGTGGATTGTTACACATTTTATAAAGATTCTTTTTTTTTGGCTTGATGGAAGAATCAATATTTGTTAGCATTTCAATCATTGTTGATTGCAAGGGAAATGTTTGAGGAGGTTAAATTAAAATTCCTTCTAATTGGTCATATCTTAGGGAAATCACTTCCCTATTTTCCAAACAGCATGCAAAAAAATATAAGGTGCAACTTGTTGAAAATAATAATAATAATAATAATAATAATTTATTTAAATGTAAATATAATGCCAATAATTTATTTTGAAAATATACCTAAAATATGTTAAGAATATGCCATTATTTCATAGCATATTAAAAAATATCCTTTTGCCTCATATGCTTCCTAAAATATACAAGGGGTGACCTCCCAGGGGGTCATACCCATGAGGATATTAATAAATAGTTTGGGTATTTGTCAAATAAATTGAAAAAAAAAAACAATTACATTTTGGTAAATTTGATGGAGGTTTTCATGGTTTCACAAAAATGACCCTTCATTTTGTAGTTGATTCAAAAGAGTTGAAATTTTAGAACTTGGGTCATAAGTTACGTAAAGGATGGCCCTAAAACTTTGGTAGGGCATACTAGAATGCAATTTTTTAGATTTTTTGTTGATTCATTTGGTTGGCCTATGATGTAATACAAAATTTCACTCACAAATAGTGTTAAAGTTTCATAGATGGACCTCCAATCAAATTGTGGAAAGCTAATCCTTTGATGGATCACTAAAGTTGCCTATTGGAGTCCCAAACACTATTCCATATAACCCAATTTGGGACAATGATGCATTGAGGTATGTGGAGAAGGAAAAGTTTACCATTCTAGGACTATCCAAATATGTGGAATTATGGAAGTAAAGCATTGAGTGAAGCACACCTTATGCAATAAAGATGATTTCGTATGTGAATATTGGGAAGATATTTTATTGGATTTGTCAAAATTGTTGCCTCGTCAAAGTTCCACTCTTGAGGAAGGCTCTTGGCCTTCAAGTGATTGAAGGTCTAATTATGTTTAAATTGTGTATGTAGCCATCCACAATGGAAGTTGTTGATTTAGAAGACCTAGTCATGCATCATTATTGTAGGCCCAAGAACTTGAAGCGTTCTCCAGCATACACCCCATTTAAAGTTTTCAACAATCAAAATTTTATTGTCATGATGCCACATGATCTTGTCCTTGTTCATGTGTGGACAAGAAAAACACAAAATGATGTTGTGAAGAATGACCAAAATGAATTCCATAAACCTTAATTAAATAAAGCCAAGTCCAAAAAAAATGTTTTCTATTTTGTTGTGTAGATATGGGTTTAGGGCATCAAGGGAAATTGAGCACAAAATAACAATTAAAGAATGTAGAAAGGGGAAGGTTCAAGTTTGGGGCAAGTTGTCATTTCCTTCTCACCCCTTTTTGTTTATGTGTCACCCCTTTGCACTTATCACACCAAGGTGAATGAAATTTGGGAAGGCAAGATTCAAAACTCCTAGGAGTCAAAAGTCCCACTAATAGAAATTGGCTAAAATGTAACCACTATGTTTCTAACTACATGCAACTATTAATCATTTGCAACTATTTTGGTTTTCATCCTTCCATGTGAACATTTAGTTTGGTTTCATCCAAGAATAATAATTTATGTCCCATTAGTTGCAAATGTGATCAATTTAATTATAGCCCTATAAATATAAAAAGGTGTATTTTGTGCATTTTAAGGAATATAATTGGGTATATTAAGATTTATAAATGTATATTTTGAATATATATTAAAATTTTATGTAAGATATTTACTAAATATATTGTGCCCATATTACAAGTTTATCCAAGCTACTATACGTCTTAAAATTACTACAAATGACATTTCTTATATATATAATTACATATAATAAAAATATATAATTTCATATTATCTTTGATTAAAATTTTATAATAATATTATTTTATTACGCAATGATTATGATGATGATGATATTAATATGATAGGAAAAATAATAATATAATTACTGAAATTAAAACCATTATGCCTACTAAAATTATAATTATAATCATAATTACTATTATATATTCATAATTTACAAAAGCTATAAAAATTGACATAATAATAAAAATGAAAATAACAAAATAATTAACCAAAGTAAGTTAATACTTCCAATAATAATTTTATTAAATTTTAATATTTTACTATCTATGTACTTATTTTTTTTAAATATCAAAATAATTATTAATTTTATTATTATTATTATAAGTAATCCATTAGTATAAATAATTATTAATATATAGTTTTAATCTTTTTGTTTCAAATTTAAAATTAATATTTATTTAGTTTTAATTAGACAAGGATTATAATAAATTACTGAAATATAATTTCTATTTATCATTTTATTACTTTATAATAATTACTGTACTAGTTAGTAAGGAAATCTAATAAATTGTTACACAAATGTAAAAATTATTTTATGAAGGAAACTATTTATTGAAAATATGAAATATTTATTCATATATCTGACTAAATACTTCATTAAGTTTTGTAATTATTTGAATCATTTTTAGAATATATTTTCACTTCGTAGTATATCGTGACAACATATAAATTCTCACAAATATACTCTTTAATCATTTAATATTAATCAAAAAATGTAATTTCCTTTGACAATTTCATTATGTGGATATTGAACTACTTTATTTTGAGTATAATTTATGAAAACCTCTTTCAATATTAGCTTGGTGGAAGTTGAAAGTTACACAGTTTTGAAAAACAATATTTGTGACTACATTTTTTGACCACTGTAATGTGCTTTCACCCTATGGTGGGATGTAGGCTCTTAGACATGTTATGTTAAGGAGGTTTATTCACCTAGTGTTGTTGTTTAATGTAGCTTTTAAATTCAATTTGTAAGAAATATAGGCTTGAAACATCACCCTTGTTCATTGATTGTGACATTTTCATTTGGTCCCAAATTTTTAGGAATGTTCATATAAGTCACGAACACTTAATTAATGTATGCAAATTTAACTTCTTGGTTGATGTAGTCACTTAATTGAATTGAACTAATTCTAGGCATGTTGCATTCAGAGGTTTGAGTGGTATTAAATTTTGTAGATAATTGAACTTCCCAAACCTTGGAAATGAAAAGCAAATAGTTCCCTTCCAAAAACCATGGCAAAATTTACAAACATTGGGGGCAAGTTGGATGAGGTTGACAAAATGTGGAACATGGCCCTTGATGACTATGAAGACAATCATGATGATGACAAGGAATCTATTGTTGGTGATGACAATGACCATGGGGATCTTGGCCCAACTTTCAAACCTCATTTAATGACTGGCAAGTCCAAATTGGTTACAACAAAAGTACTGAGCAAGCTAGGTTATTTTGAACCCATGGCTATAGCAATTATAATGCCAAGTTTAGTGGGCACAATTAACCCTCAGCTTGCACATGACTTGAATGTGATGCCCAAACTTCATGACATCACAATTGCCCAACCAATTGCCTAGCATGATTATGAATAATATGCCTAGCAATTTCAGGAACATTTGTTTTAATTTGCAAGGTGGTTTGAATGGATTTCCAAGCATGAACAATGTGGGTCAATGGAGCCCTTTGCAACAAATGCAATCTATGCAAACATTATAGACATTGGTGTCATTAAAGGTGGGCAACCTTGGACAACAAGGAATTGGCCTAAATCCAATGCCAATTGGACAAACTATGGTGGTAGAAGTATTCGCACCTCCCTAGGCAAGTAATGACCAGGTACATGTGTTTGATGATGTGGAAGGTGGGGAGGATGTGCTTACTATTGGGTTGAGCAAGAAAGAATGCGAAGTTGTATAATGCAAGGTTTGTAGGGTAATAGTGAACAAGGCACACAAGATGGCCATTGAAGAAAGGCCAATGGGATGAAACCTTTTTTTGTCACATGTGATTCAGCTAGAAAACCAAAAGCCACCCATAAAAACATTTGGATAAACATGTTATCTAGGTATTGTCGTATTTTGGATCCTAACATAGACAATATCAATGCCCAACCCCACATTTTGATGAATCTAGTGAAAAATAGGTTGGAAGATAATTGGGAATATGTTGGGTATGATTTGTCTTCCTATGAATTCAAGGCACAAGTGAATGTGTACTTGAAGAACAAATGACATTCCTTAAACATTTTCATTGAAGCCAATGCAATAAAGCTTGGGGATTGTAGTGATGAGCATTGGGAGAATATGAAACGCCTTGCTGCTTCAGAAGCAAAAAAGGTGAAATAGCAAAATATCGTGCCATGTGGAACTTGTGGTGACTCAAAGTCATTTGGACCATGGTGGAGAGGTGGGAATAGTTGGGAGATTGGTAAGTGTACAATTTTGCTATTGTATGATTTCTGTACACATCCAATTACATTATAAAATGTACCGCATGTTCAAAGCTTGTAAAGCATGTTTACATGTCCAAAAGAATGAATTGGGTCAACCCCCTACACCAACAAAACTAAATGAAAATCTCTTGAAAAAGAAAGGGCTCCCAAAGCCCCAACAACATGCTAGGACTTCTGCTTCTTTAAATATGGTAAGAATAATCCATCCATAATTGTTTTCAAAATGTTTGCCACAATTTTGACAATCTTGAATGTTGAACTATTATTTTTGTTTGTAAAGAGACTAGAAGTTGCGCTAAGTACATTTGATATTAATGTATGTGCATGTGATTTTTTATTTATTGTGTAAGCAAGCTCCAATAGTAAGCAACAAGGACTAACTCAATGTAGCCAAGTTTAAGTGAAACAAATAGTTAGCAAAAAAGCTTAGTGCCTTGGAAGGGATGATGGCACAAGTGGTTGCTACTATGCACAAAAATTTGGGTGCACAAATTGCAGCAAAAAAAAACCATAAAGAGTGAAAAGCCTCCTATGGTGCCAACAATACAAACTAAGAAACCTTGTGATCTTGTTAAAAGTTTTGAATGCAATGTCATGACCACAACAATGACCAGAAAAGAACCAACTACAAGGAGTTCCCATGGTGTTCAAATGAATTGTCTCATTTTGGTTTTCATGTGCTCAAACATATAAAATAAACAAAGGTTATTATTATTTTCTACATTTTATGATTTTCATGTACAGTGTAGGAAAATGGTTTAGTAGCAGATGATGGTAAATAATTATGATTAATTTTTTCCATTTACATTCAACTTGAACTAATTACATTTGTAATTTGTAAGAACCTAAAACTGTTATTATCCTTGACAAATCTATTTCTGAAATTGTTGCCAATGCACCAAAGGAAACCTTGGCCCTTATTATTCCTGGACAAGTACTTGTGGGTTGTGATACTAGTTGTTGTTTGGTTATAAGAAGTATTAGTTCATCTATGGGTAATTAGATTCAGTTATAGCCATGATAATCTTCTTGTGAAATTGGATACATGCATGTTTGAAAATTTTCATGCACCCTTGTTGTGTATGTATGCTGCTATGTAGGTTGCAGGTGAACCCCTAAAAGCCCATGATGATCTAGCTATTATAGTTGACCCAGTTGCAATAAGCACACACAAGGAGAATAACCTTGAAGTAGCTAGTGGCTTGGATAAGGTAGAGATGAATGTTGTGGAAGTCAAGAAGACCAAACCATGCCCATGAAAGTGCAAATTGACAACTCCCAACAAAAAGACCATGTTAGGGGTGAGTTTTCTTGGGACAAATGTTTTGTCATTTGGAATTTAATTGTCCACTTGAATGGTTGAATTAGAAATGCCACTTGATAGTTTGTAGCATGCACTTGGGATTTCAATGTTTTTTCTTTTTTATTTTGTTTTATTTAATTATTAATTGGTTATCTAAACTCATTGCCATTATCAATTTAAGGAAACAAAAGTTTTGAGGACGTCATTCATGTATCACCTAGCCATAAATTGAAGTATGTTGAAGCAAATGTGACTCTTAAATTATTACCATGATCATCCTAGAATTGCCAATGTTATGTGATATATGGCATGTGATAAAATGTTTGCAATTTATTTAATTCATATTTATAAGTTGGCTATTTGTCATATTTTATTCTAATGGTTGCCAATCTACATTTGGAATTGGTATATTACAAGGTAATAAAAGTTTAGAAGAGGCCTTTCATGTATCCCCAACTCGTTGATTGCAATCTTCAAAAGGCCAAGTAAATTATATTCCATGTTTGTAATTATATTCAAGTTGTCCATGGGTTTGTCCTAGTTCATTTATTTGTATTGTGCTAAATGTAATTCATCATAACAAACCATAACTATTTGATGAATGTGGTTTGCTTGTAGCATACTGTCAAACCATGTATAAAAGTTAACATGTTTGACCATTTTACTACATTAACATGTGCAATTGGAGAAATATGTGGTGTGCCAAGGATGACATTCCATGGGAACATTATTGCACCTAGGCACTATAAAGTAGCCATAATCAATATTAAGAAAGGGTATGTGAGATTGCCATTTCCAAACCCAGATGCTACAAAGGTGAATAACATGGGAAATGGTATTGTCTTCTAGTGGGAAAAAGACTTAGTACAAGTGTTTTTAAAATAGTGTATGCAAATAGTGTGTGGCTATAAGGAATTGTAAGTAATGTATGACATTCTTGTGTAGGAGTATTAGTGTATGTAAGTAGTATATGCAAGTGGCATGGTGTGTGTGGCATGGAAAACCAATTTTGAAACTATGATTTCAACCTTCATGTTGAACTATATTTTGATATAATCTACAATATGGAAATTTTGAGGTTATTTTGATATTGTTTATATTCATATTGTTGCAACCCTAACCTTGGACTCGTGACCAAAGCAAAGAGTTACAAAGGTTTGGGCTTAAAGTGAAGCCCGGGAGTCACTTTTCATGCTTTCAAGAGTGTAGGAAAGTGTGAGGGAATGAACCCTCACATTCCCAAGTGAGCTCCCACTTTGGGAATTGGACTCCCAATGAACTCCCAAATTTTCAAAGGGCAATTGTAGGGGTCAAAACTCATTGGATTAAATAGTTCCTTATACCATTAGAAAGCTCTTGAAATGTAAATGTCTAAAATGGTCTTACATGACCCCTTTGGGTACTCAAAACATAAATTATGGCCAAAAGAAAAGTTGGGGGTCAAATTAACAATTTGACTCCCGACCACTAAAAATCAAGAATCGCCTTGATTTCCTTGTGTACAGGTGGCATGCGACATACCATTGGAAAGCTCTCAACGAAGCTTACAACTTTTCTTTCGACTTCACTTTGATCGAAGGTCTGCACATTAAGTTATGGGCCCTAACAATCACGGGAATCCCAATTTCGAGAATTTCAGGACTCCCAACTTGGGAGTCCCGGGACAAAATGACATTTGGGTGCCGGCTTCGTGACTAGGCAAAGAGAATACTATAAGGTGGTGGCTCCCCCCAAGTCTGGGCCATGGTGAATCTTATGAGTCTGTATTTGCCCATGGCTTGTCCATGCACCAAAAATGTTCCAACTATGCATTAACCAACTTATTGTTTGGTTTGTGCAAGTCCATGTGAATAATTAACTTGCTTGTCACTCTTCCTAGTCCTTATCCCGGAACTCTAACATGCCCCTCTACCCCCAAAATGTTGCAAGCTAAAGAATGTAACCCAACTCCTCATCCTTTCGTTGTGTTCACATTGGACTCCCATTTGAGTCTATCAAGGAGCTTGGGAGTGCATCACATATGATGTATGCACATCTATGTGTTTGAGAACCAATCAAGGTCAATTGTACCATTTTCATGGGAATCTTTAAATTGGTCAATAAAACCAATGTAGTGGTTAGTCTTAGTAGTGAGAAAAAGGTAAAAATGATTGGAAGTTTTATGGTAATTGGCTCTAAGGTTGGTTTGAAAAACAATGTGTATGTGTACACCTAAAATGGTCAAAAATGACTTGGGTTTCTTTCAAAATGCACATAGATGACCAATTACAGTCAATTAGGCCATGTATCTATTCAACTATAATTAATCAAATTAACCACTACTTTTTCATGATATAACATTGCCAATCAACCTTCATGGATAACACAGATGATGACACATGTCACTAAGAGATGATATGTATTAATGACACATGGCAACATGAGATGCTACACATTAATGACACATTGACACTATAGATGCCACCATGTGATGACACATGGCAAATTTAAATGCATTTTAATTATGACACATATTCATGTGAGATGCAATAGATTGATGACATGTGGCATTCCTAAATGGACGAAAGTGTTGATGGAAGATGACATTAAATATTGCCACATTGTTATTCACGATGTAATGTGCTTACAATACATGCCACAAATATTGCCATAAATAATTATGGCCAACTTGACTAGTGGTCGAATTAACAATTGGTCATATTGACTAGTCAAAATGTCCCATGACCTTTTTGTCAAAACAACATTAGTCAAAAGTGACTGTGTCGAAATTGACTTGTCCAAAATGGGCACTTTGTTCAAGTAGGACGAAAGGGCAAAAAGACACAATGGGGGTTTTTTTATTAATTTTTCTAATAAAAAAAACCATGATTTCTTGTAATGAATGTCAAAATTGTTGCTTGGCCATTTCGTAATAGGAGTGATTCGCTTATTTTGGAGTCGACTTAAAATCCAAGCAAGTTGTGAATGCCGTTGAAATCGTGTTTTATAATTTCAATTCATTGAGTTTGTTGGCCATGGATTGTCTCCTGGAGGTTGTCACAAGTTGTTCCAAAAACTTGGGCAAAACATTTTTATCATTGTTTCGTGTATCTTGTAATCTTGCAAGTGGTTAAAATAAGCTAAGTACCCAACCTTTACCTGGAATTTTGCATTTATACTCTTGAACTTTTTGCTATCTACTAACAAATACAAGTCCAAGTCTTGTGGCATTTGACAAGAATGTTTTGGATATGGATATCAAAACATCGTGCAAATGAACAATTCAACTCAAAAATGGGTTTTATGATTGCCACCTAAGTGCTCATAGATTGAATCTAAACTCCAATCGTTCAATGAAATAGAATGCTAATCACCTCCCAAAGGACATTGTTTTTTATAGTTATTATTTAATTTCTACATTCAATGGCCTTTTCAAAATCTTTTAGTTTTTATTGAACTATTTATATGGGACTAGCAATCTTAAAACGTTTACAAATGGCAAAACAACTAGAAATTTATCATGAATCAAAAAATATGTTTCCACATCATGTCATACATTATGTGGCTAAATTGTCAACATTTGACTACCCCAATGGTCTAATGCTGGCAATTGCCATTTTGTGTTGGGTTTCTTGTTAACATGCCATCCATAGTTGGTCCATTTTCCTACTATAAGTAAAGACTAGTGTGTCATATGGATAATCCCTTACATTCAAATTGTTTTTTGGTCATTTCTCTTCTAGGATTGAATCGTTTATTTTTTTTGGCAATTTGTTAGTTTGTTGATGATGGATTTTCTGCAATTGGTTGAGGCAAGCTTTTTTGAAATTCTAGGATAAACACTTTTATCACCGTCCCACATTATAAGATTAAAAGACCCCGAACATCCAATCTCTACCTAGATCTTTCTAGTTACATTCTTCAACTTTTTTTTTCTACAAATGAATACATATCCAAATATGGTGGTGTTCATGATTATTTTCAATGACTATTTGCTTCAATATTCATAGCAATTTTTTCAAGAAGGAACTTCTATGTTCAACTTCAGCCCTAATTCATATTAAAACATATATTGAACCACAAATCACTGTAAAGAATGGTATTTGGTTTCTCCTTCAATTGGGACATTGTTTTTGTTGACTATCATAAACATCTTATGGTTGACACGTAAATTTTTGCATTAGTTACCATTTTAGGTTTAAATTGGTGACAAAATCTAGATTTCTTAACACTGACTAAACATGTAGTTACCACCAAGTTTGAAAGTAACATAAGTACCATCAATGTTAACACTTATTTTATATTTTGGAACTTTAACCATTAATTAAAAAAAACCGTCACATGGCTTCTTATTTGGACCCAATAAGTTACCCACAAAAATTAAGCCAAATTCACAAAGATGGACCCCAAGTGTTAATTGTAAAATTGGTTTTGTTTTGATCAAGTTTTGTATTTTAGTCCAAAAAAAATTCTTACTTATCATTAGCATGAAGAAGTGCATACTTTCTACAAATTAATTTATATTTAAAAATGCCCATTACATGACCAATCAAATTTGTATTAGTAATAGGTGGCACATCAGTAACCACTCATTTTGAAGATAATGTGTCCATAATTGTCAATCATCTTTGATTTTGTGGACTAGGTTTCATTTGGAAAGCCCTACATAGGCCGCTACTTTTTAAGAAACCCATGTGCAGAAACTACCATGACAAAAACAGGGGAACAATGTTCACATATGAAGAAATTTTTTTGTTGAACATTTTTTTACCCTTCATGAACATTACTGCAATTTGCAAATCCATAGATTCTTTAGTGGGTAGCCAATAAATAATCTAGTTTACTATTTGTCATTATAAAAACCTACCCTAACTTTTGTAGTGTATTCATTTATGACCATTTGTCAAGCACAAGAATTCAGTGAAAGGTTCCAGTACCTTATGAAATGGAAGAAATCTTCTATAGTAGAAGTGCATACCTTCTAAGCCATATAAAGGTTCAGCCCTTGAACCTTGATTATTTTTTGTTTGTCCATCAATCAAGTTATTGCCCTTATGCCTAGGCACCTCAAAACAATGAAGGGCCTCTAAGCCCTACCCTTCTCCTATACATTGTTTCAAAAATGGTGTTTAGTGCCAAGTGGTTTTGAAAGTACATAATCTACTATGCTCCTAATGATAAAGATCAAAGTTTAGCTTTGATTTGGAAGTGTTGGCACAATGGAGAATGCCTCTTCAAACAATTCCACAAGTGGCTTATTATTGGTGTTATTCTACTAGGCCTTAAATTTGAAAGGTTGGACATCATTTACTTGAATATAAGGCATGTTGAAAAAGACTCAAAAAAGACTCAAAAATTTAATAATAATGATCCATCATCCTATGTTATTAAAATAAATTATTATACAAAAAAATCCCAAGATATTGAAAAAAAACTCCATATATTCTTTTATTTCATCATAGTGGCTTGACAGGTCAACAATGACAACAACTCAAAAATATATTGTGTATTTTTCAAAGTAGAATTTTTGTTTCAACTAAGTTGTAGAAGAAAACTACCATAAAAAAAAGAGCAAGGTGGTTTTATTGCCCAATTTGTTTTTAACACATGTACCATTTGTATCTTATACTAACCATACATGTTTTATCAAACTTTAGTCTTTAAAGGCCTAATGAAGAAAAAAAACGATTATGTATATAATCCATTTCAACTCATTAATAATTTTCTTCCCTAAGGTTTGAAAAATAAAGTTCATAATTAAATGGCTCATATTCAAAGCCCTAGCTGAAAAGCCATCAATTTATTTAAGCTTTTATTAGTATTATTGACATTTATACCCACCACTATATTCTTTTAATAACTTTAGACAATGACAATAATATGTTTCTAATTTGTATGATGTCAATCATTGTTTCTATTCTCTTTCTTTGAAATTTAAAAAAGAATATAATACATGTCACCTATGTTCAAGTTTGCCAAAAATCGACCATATTTCATTAATTATATTACAAAAGGGCTTTTGCTTTTTGAGCAATCTTCTACTCAGATTGTGTCATTTTGCATTTAGAATCTTTTGAAAAGAACTTGATATGGGTTTACCAAGTTTTATGCAATGTACCATTTTTCTCCCAAAAAAACCTAAAAAAAGCCTAATGGAAACGGTGGTATCAAAATCAAAAAAAGATATAACCTTTTCAACCATTGGCTTAGGATGCCAATCATTTAAATCCTTAACATATGATATTCCATCTAGAAGATCTTTAAGTTTTTTTTTTAGATTATTTTTAATGAAAGGCATTTGTATTAGTTCATTTGCATTGTTCATTTATTTGGGGGAAATGTGTAATAGAAAAAAAAAAACAATCTTTTTACCCTAGCTAACATTAACTAAATACAAAATCCGAAGCATCATTACATTATCCTTCAAGCTTCACACCCCACATTTTAGGATTATTCTTAACACGTGTCTGTCTAAGTGAGGTAGGACGAAATATTTGTTTTGTAGTCTAGTTGCTCAACTATTAATAGTTGAAGTAATCTTGGTACTTGCCCAAACAATATTATTATTTTTACTAAAATGGAAGAAGAAGATTCACATAAAATATGTATTTTCTTAGGATTTTTTTATAAATCCCATTATTTCATATCTTGGTCTATAATTCTTTGTTTTTCAATCTTTCGAAATATTTTTTTTAATTACATGAATTTTGATATTAGCATATTTTTATGGTTCCTAAACTTCTTATTGTAAAATGGCAAAAATATCATTATTTTGTAAATTACCATTTTTTCTATTATAAGCCTAAATCTAAGTAAGGTTTTTTTTTGTACTTTCTTTCTCCTTGTTAAAAAGGAAATATGGGGTTTTTCCCCTTTTATTTATTCATGAAATACTAAAAACATGCGGAATGATATTAGAATTAGTGGAATTCCAATCCTTACTATAAAAGTTGTTTATATTTCTTGAACAATTCAAAATTTGTTTTTGCAAGAGGTGGTCTGATATCAATCTTATTTTGATTTTGATAAAACATGGACGAAATTTCATCATATTTGTAAAAGTTTCATGATAATATCCATACATGACTTGTAAATAGAAGATGTACATTATTATGTACATAGTCAGATGCGTGTTGCACCTTCACACTCTGATGCATTTGCTCGTTTGAATTTGAATAAAAATATCTTTGAACTTTTTCCATTAAAGGAGATATTTTAGCATGAATTTCTGAAATTACTTGCTTCAATTCTATGTATTGATTATTTTGTTTTGCACTTCAATGTCAATAAAAACTCATAAAGTTGCCTTTGCTTTTGGTGTTAATGTGAGTAAAAACCCATAAAGTTGCCTTCACTTTTCGTGTTCTTTTGTATATCTATGAATTTTATCTCTACACATAAAATTCCACTATCCTTTATTTTATTCAAGTAAATTGATTTTGAAAGCATTCTGCCAATTGAATAACAACTTTCATTTTCAACCAAATTTACCATTTACATGCCTTTTACACTTAGTCATTTTGAATAACACTTGTCCCTTGTCTTATTGTGACTATTGGTATGAATTTAGCTAGGGCTTCTTATTTGAAACTTTTCATAATTGCACATGATGAAAGAGCTTTACAAGCTACATCACCCTTCTTCACTCATGCCATATTACCGGATTAAGCTTTTGCCCATGTCCAAGATTCCCCATTACTGCTACTTCTTGTAGGGTTTGTGTTTCAATCCCAATGTGGTTAATCATCCAAAAAGACAAGCTAAACATCTTAAGCTTGATTAGCCTTTACTTAACCAATTACCTAATTATAGGTGGGCTCATCAAACAACATTTTTTAGCTATTTAAGATTGGCCCAAACTGTTTGGTAAATTCTTACATGTTATGCACCTATTCATTACTTTGTTTCTATTCTAATTTGAAGACAATGTTTCTTGCATGTGTTAAGCATATTGCTAGCGTTCACTATGAGCTAGGATCAAACTCTTTCTTTTGAGTATGATTTTTTACACAAAAGTAGGTTTTGAACCCACCAAACTTTTAATATAAAACCTTTGCATATCACTAAGCAAATCATCATCATAACAAAATTGACTACCCATAGACTAATTTCAATTTACTATGTAGAACTCCTGATCTACTTAATTAGCTATATTTTTGTGTTATGAAATTTCATAGTAACTACATATTGTAAGTATACGTTCCAACTGAAAAACTGAATATAAGAGAAACAATTTCCAAATGCTATAAATTCCTCAAGTGTAGAAGATGCTCACCAAGAGTTTCACCAAGGATCCTACCATGGCCTACTCAACCCAAAGGGAGGACTGTATAGATTCTCACGTGTAGAGGATTGAGCCTTTTTCTCAATTTATGACCATATTGTTTATGCAATAAAACTAAGTGGAATTTTTATCCTACATGTGCTCTTCACATTGAAAGTTTGAAAAAACAGTTGCCTTTCACATGTGAGTGGTCCCACAATTTTTCGCCCTCCAGTAAGGGCAAAATGTCATGGAATGGCATTGAAGACTTCAAATTTAAAATATAATTCCACTGATTTACAAAAAAAAAAATGTTTTATTGCCTTCTTTAGACATATCAGGTTCTGGTTTTTTGGTCTTCTGTTTGTTGTGGAGAAATATGTGCTTAAATTTTGGTGAGAAAGAGGGTACACTCAATGACAGTTCCTGCCAAACTCTGGCCTTTAATCGTGGAAACCTCATGAGAAAAAATAGCTTGCCAGGATCTAATAATTAAGTGACATGCATATTTGGGTTTCAAAGTTCACACAGCATGATGTTCCACATTCCATGATGTTCCTCATTTCAAATCAAGAAATGGAATCAAATCTAACATGATGTGATATGTTTTGTAAGGTTTAAACATAAGATTCTACAAGTCCTGTGATGGTATGTAGTGTACCTTATGGTTTCACAGATTCAGTGAAGCTTATTAAGCTCGGATACTGGACAGTATCAATGTTTGGGTCATCTCTGGATATACAGATCAAACAATGGAAGAACCTGAGGTGCTGATGCACAGCAATCCCAGCTGAAGAACTTCACAATACCCATTTCAGAGCTTCACAGGTTCAGTACTGCAGTAACTGGGCTTTATTCATTTGTGAAGCTTCATCACTGGCATGCAAGATCCACCACCCAAGAGCAACCTTGTCAATACCCAAAGAACCACCAAGAGGCAAACAGTTCAAAGATGTTCTGAAATCTGTTGAATCTTCTGGTTCTTCTCCCAAGTCAGTCAAGTAACACCGAGTAGATTTTCAAATACTCAGAACACCAGTTGTATGTTATCTATTCATTATGCCCACATTTGTTGTAATAAGACCAACCTTGGGAAATGTTAGGCCAAATGTATGAACACTGTAAGATTGAAGAAACAACCTACAAACCTGTATCTGGTTCAGAAACTACTGGTCCTCTCATCAGTCTGTTCACTGAGCAGCAACACAAATGCCTGAAAAATGTGCTAGATTTCTTCTTACTTCCCAGTAAGCAACAAAAGCATAGACAGCTCCTTGTCAAGAGGGCTGAGTTGTACAGCAATCTAATCAAAATTGCTCAGAAACAAACTTGCAAAATTCTGCTGAGTGAATCACAAGATCACTCCCAAATTGGATAGAAAACAGTTTGACAAACAGAGCTCTAGGACAGCTACCTTCATAGGCTGCACGCTCCTCCACTCACAGTACCAGCAGCTGAAGGTAGGTTGCAGCTGCCAACCATGTGCTGCTGCTTCAGACCCTTGGGATCATCATTGGAACTGGGTGTTGTAAGCTGGACTCACCTTCAAGCTTTTAACTCTTTTCACCTTTATAATGGGCCAAAGGGAGAGGACTGCATAGAGTTGGTTTTCTTTTGGTAATCCTCCGAGCAAATTGGCTCATTGCAACAAAAACAAATCCTTGAACTTTGGAGGCAACCTCCACCTAATTAATGCAAATCACACTATGCAATTTAATTATGATTTCACTTACCTACTTTTGTACATGAGTAGGAAATTAAGAAAAGCAACCAAGATCAAAATGATAATATCACAAATGACTCTTTTGAAATATTTACAGTTGACAAGCATTTAGATAATTCACAATACATGGTACACAATTTTGGAATTGACTGTTAATAAAGGCCCAAAATATTTGAATCTTTTTCTCTATATGAATTTTTTCAACAAACCAAATAAAATTAACAATATTCGCTGTCATCATTTTCACCAAAATCACCTTCACTCTAATACGCGTGGTCTCTATGAATATAAAATACCTAAAATATCAACCTTTCAAAGTTATGCAATTCCATCACAAAAAAAAACCACCTTGAAAATTATGCTTGATGAATTTCAATTTTGTTTTTTCCATGGCAAACTATATCTGACATAAAAAAAGAAACTTTTTATGTCTTGGGAGACCACATTGAAGAAATCATATTTGATGTTCTGAAACTTGACAAAAATGTTAATTAAAGATGCCAACATTTTACACAAATGAAAATTATCCAAAGATGTAGATAAATTATTGGTAGTTTCAAATGAAGGTGAGCTTAAAAAAAAGAAAAAACAAAATCTATAACTTGCAATCTTTTTTATATTGAAAACCTTGAAAACACGATCCATGAAGACATCCAAGAAATTACAATACACTTGAATAAGTGGAAATAAAATATTTATTATGTAACACAAGTGCACTAATTTATATGTCACCAAGACGCAACAAAGAACTTGGAATTGATGAAAAGTTCACAATCATATGAATAATGACAAAAATGGATGACATATATACCATAATTAAATCTCAAAATGACATGAAAAAATGGAATAATATTTTAAATCATTTACAAAAACAAACAAGTAATGAATCACCTGACCATATGCAAACATGAACCAAAAGATTCATATATTAATATCAACAATATTTAACATATATGTATAAAGATGCTTATTTATCCACATCCATTGAAAAATTCATATATATATAATAAATCACAAAAAATTTCATAATTTGAAACATTCATACAAATGAATTCCATTAAAAAACATTACAATATGTACAAAATGTTGTAGGAATAGAAAAAATGTAAATCATCAAAGCCATCAAATAATATTTTAGGAAAATAAAATGAATGAAAGCTTCACATTGCAATATACACCATAAAAGCAACATTAATAATAGGTGGAACAATTGTCCATCAACAAACATGTTATTGTAAACAAATCAAACCTAGTATTAAGCATCTAGCCCAATATTGGATTCATGATTGTTGATGAAATCTCAACAATTGTTCAAACATGTTTGTTACACTGCTTTTGAAATTACAAAAAATGAAATTTAACATCTTACCATTTTGTGAGGTAAATATAATGTTCATGGAGGATTTTCTTCAATTTTCACCCATTCTTGATACATCATTGTGATCAACAAACATCCAACCAACCTTTTCATTGGCCAAATTAACTCAAAAACAAATCATAAGAAAAAGATTTTGAAAGAATTACATTCACCATGATAACATCATATTAACAAAACAAAGTTGTTCAATATG
>Ga0116229_10006500_pt1 | contig 18775 bp, 8 predicted proteins | sample S1TSphgellanicum_3_FD_87313 | JGI IMG/M metagenome (GOLD analysis project Ga0116229, IMG submission 87313) | Host-associated microbial communities from peat moss isolated from Minnesota, USA - S1T2_Fc - Sphagnum magellanicum MG | ecosystem: Host-associated > Plants > Peat moss > Unclassified... | reverse complement strand
TATATATATATATATATATTTGTTGGCTCTGACTAGAGGAGCATAGAGACCAAGTCTATGCAAGTATAGATGGGGCTTTCAGTGTGCATTCATGTCAATGAAGTCTAGAACTCTTTCTCTTTTTATTGATAACTTTGGCAACAGTCTCAACCCTAACTACCAGTCCTCATCTTTTCTTTTCTTTTGGAGCCCACTCTTCATCTGATAAATTAATATTTCTTTGAAATTTCATAAAAAGTTGACTAAAATCTTTTTGTTGAACAAAGGAAAGGGTCAATCTTTTTCCTTGAAAGTTATAACACTACAGACAGGGTTATGTAGTATTAGTCTACTACTGTAGTACCTTTTCAGGCACTCAGGTGCCCATTAATTATTTTATTTTTCAAAACTCCACTTCCATGGCCAAGAAGGTAATTTACAGAATTTTGATAATAAATCTAGCCAACTTCTTTGACAGGTTTCTCTGGACTTTAGACCACCAACATAGTAGGAGACTTTTAACAATATTTTCTACGACTTCTTCTTTGCAAAAGATGGGGGAGAGATAATATTTCACCAAATTATAGCATAAAAAAATGTTGTCAATTATTGCATACCATATTGAGCTTGTCTAAAGCAAGCAGCATCAAGTTTTCCACCAAGTTTTCTTTTAAAAATTTCCCTCTACTGTAATTTCTTTAAAATTTTCCATTTCAAACAGATAATTTCCAAAAAAATTCAAAATTTCCAAAATAATTTAATTCCCATTGAAATTGAAAAGATAATATACACAGGGTGTTGAATAGGCTTGTGTGTAGGTGTGAAGAAAAAATGTTATGGCCAATGAAATTGGTGGATTTGGCAGTCTAAACTTTTTTCTTTGGTTATCTTGAATGAACTAATAGTTAAATGTGCAATAGGGTTTAATAGTTTTGTCAGGATTTTAGAGAACCAATGGAAATGGTAGAAAGAAACCATGGTTTTCAACATTCAGTAAATAGGGTTGTGATATAGGCCTGAAGATTTTTTTTGTTCAGGCCAATGGGATTCCTGGATTTGGTGGTCTGAATACGTTTTTGTAGTTATCTTGAGTGAACCAAATAGTTCATGTGTAATTAGGTATTTATAGACATGGTTCTTGCACATTACATGTGCACTTTGTTGGCCTTGCCGACCAAGGCAAGGATATTGTGTTTAGATTCATTATAGAGTATAGAAGCTTAGGGGGTTTTGCCCCCTAGGTAATAGCCTGGTCTATTTTTATATGAGGATTTTTCAAAGATGATATTTTGGCTTGTGTTGGAACTTGAGATTAGTTATAGAGTTATAATATCTTGAAGGATTTGGTTTCTTTTCGAGGATTTTTTGAAGATTATTTTTTTGCATGGTGAAATATTTGAGTTTCCATAATTCTTCTTTTGAATCAAGATACTTTTTTAATGTAAATGGGAAGGCCACAGTGTGACACAACCCTTGTTTACATTTAGTCTGATGAAAGAATTCAGCAGTTCCTCGTAATGCACTGGAAGCTGTCCTTGAATCTCCATTAGGTACCCATTTCTCGTTCACATGACAACAACTACATCAAAGCATTTGTGTCCAATTCCATGTGAGATTTGAAGTGGCTCTAACTGGCGTTTTTTTTCTGAAAATCCTTCTTGCAAGAATTACAAGCATTTTCTGCAAAAATATCATGAGGTTTGGCCAATTGATATGCCGTTGCTAGCTTCAACCATAATATTTCATGTTTCAATCAAAGAACCCACTTCACAAAATAGACTTCACTTCTTCCAATGCAGCACTTAGCTGGTCGATCATGCAACCTCTTATGTTTACCAGCTCAAATGCCCAACTCCAGAGTTCATATGGGTTCTTTAGCCACAGCCCATGATTGCTCCACAACTGACTACAAGTTTTGGCTCCCTCTCATTTTACTTACCCATGGCGTTACCCTGCCTGGTTTGACCACAAGCTCGCTAGGAGCTGAAATCAGCCAAACCCTGCACACCCCTTGGCATTAACGGCTGTTAGGTCTTAGATACAACATACATTACATAATTGGCAAGGACTGCAGATTGGGTCTACAAAATTGGCACCCACTCTGAACTGAAGATTCAGCCCAAGAAGTAGTCTCTCCTCATCCTTTGACTACTTCAAGAGCTGCAATTAGTGACTCAACCAAGAGTGTTTTTGTTTGTTTGGGAAGATGCAAAGAAAACCTTAGAGACAACAGTAGAGGAAGAAACTACAGCTTGAGGATTCACCAGCAATTGATACACCTTTATTCCAGGCGTTCTTCAGTAAGTTGCAAGATGCATGAGTTTGTATAGCATCTCCATCAAGCATCAAGACTTGATGTCAATTCACTGCTCCCCAAGCAGATCTGTGATATCCAACACCCGAAATCATCCATGATCTCATTCATACAACACTACACAAACTTTAGAGCTCACTACAATACTCAGCTCTGTAATATCACACTCCAAACTGCGAACTGAACACTAGTTGCACTTGCTCACTATCTACTTATCACAAAGAGTTTAGGACCCACTAGTAGTTTAGTCACTTAAACCCTAAACTAGGACTAAACCCTAAACCAAAGCTTCAGACAACAGAAACCCCCATGGGTTTTGGAATTCAATCACCCAAGGAGTTGTACATGTGTCCCACATTGATATGGTCGACACCAAGCATAGAACTTTATAACAGTAACAGACAAGGTAAGGTAGAAGCACCTCAAACCGTCACAGTAAGCAATCTGGCAGGAGAAACTCTCTGTTTTATCTTGCATTTTATTTTTTGGGCACTTGCAAGAAGATTGAAAACCTGCTCCAACTGAAATTGTAATGCTTACTTTTACCAATTATGCACAAGTGGAGACAGGGACATCAGAAATCAAAGCAATGAGAGAGTACATGCTAAAGACGGGTTTTCCTCCATTCAACACCACTGTGATGTTAGGTATTATATATCATATCAAAACACCTAACATCAAAAAATTCACCATCCATTCACATGTGGTGAGCACATTTTCCAAGTAATCAAAATGATCTCCACCAGACATTATCAAAGCCTCAAGATTCTGAGGGTTCACAGGAGACACCATGAGAGCTTTGGAAATCCTTAGACATGCATGAAGGCGTTTCACTTGTGGAAGAAAAAAAGCATATTGTGCATCAAGCAAAACAAGAGGTACCAGTTGAGTTGTTGTGAGAAAAGGTGATCAAAACTATCAAGTGGACTACATGACATGCAAAAGACCCACATGGTTCCCCCAAAACAAAATTTGTGTTTCTTTCCTTTTGAATTTCCTCATTTGATTTAAAAGAAATATGTTGAAGTTTGCAACCTAATTTCAACCCTGAAGTTAATACAATAATAGATGGACTGTGATGAACTCTTATCCAAATGTTGTTGATGTGTACCCCAACTGTCCTAAAAATAAAACTCTTCATGATCTTGAACAAAATGACATGTGGGATGAACAAACACTACATCATGAAATTTGGATGGTTTTTAATGGATGAATTAAACTTTGTATGAACTGTTTAATGGATGTCTAATGCAATAGAACTCTGGACAAAATATTCCATGGATGAAGTTTCATCTTGAAATCTCATGAAGGTCCATTCAATTGTTTCATTCATCAAAAGAGCCCTGTCATATTAGTTGAGCAAAAACTATATTCGATAATTATTTCTTGCCAACTAGTGTTAAGTGGGTATAGGCTTTTGAACATACCAGCTGGTACCCGTATATAATTTTCTGATACCCACTGGATCTGATTTTCAAAAAATAACTTACAAAAGGTTCTGGGTTCACTTTTTAATTTTCATTTAAAATTTATACACTGAGACAGGGTATATATATATATATATATAGTTTTTTCTAAAAATTAATTGATTCTCAGAATGTTGGTTTTCATAAATTTGAGAACAGTCGGTTTTCATTTGGCAGTTCTCACAAACTGATTATTACTTCTTTTTCCAAAATATAAAAAATCATAAGCAATGTTACAATTTTTTTTAAAAAATCAACAATCTATTTATTCAATTTTCATACTTCAACAACTTCATCCCTTTCAAAAATTTCTTTCTTCTCTTTTGAATCTATATCCCTCTCAAAGGATTATATTAAGTTAAATGGAGATTTACATCCTATTCTAAGGTCATTAGGCTAGTTTTTGTTGACAAATATTAACTTCCCTAGATTTTTAGTTTGTAAATGACATCTTCTAAGGTTAGTAAGTATTCTAGCTAAGGGGAAAAAAAAATTGTTTCAATTTGCAATCCAACAATGCAAAAAATCTAGTGAGTTAAAAAACCAATAGTAGGAAACATTGCTTCATGTTTCTCCCACCATTGATGAGGATATTTAATGTCTTTAACATCTAATTGCTATTGTCTAAAAACTAGCAACTCCCTCTTGACAAGCTTTTCTATTGGTACCTAGTTTTCACTAGAGTGTTCAATTTTCTTGGTTGAATTCCAATTTTCAACACAAGCTTTATTCCATTCTTGTCTTCCTTCCAAAATTTCTTGGGCCCAAGTGATGCACTTTTGCAAATAGGTGCTTGAGCAAACTTAATGGAAACATACTTCAAATTTTTGCAAACCTTTTTTTCTATTGTGCCATATTGACACACCTTTGAAAAATGCCAAAAACAAAGTCCTGGAAAATTCTCTTCCAAACTAAGAGATTCACGACTCACAATAGATTTTAATATAATAGTCATCACATTGAGATGAAAACCTTCATCTTTGACATAAGCAAAGATCTTTTTCCTTAAGCCATGATTGTCCAACAAATTTGTCAAACTTTTAGCCAAGCCTTGTCATGTAATTTTTGTCGCTTCAAAAAGCCAATAGTCACATGTTTTGGTTAGCAATCACTCCTCCAAAAAATAATGGCCAATGCAAACACATCATAACATCCTTTGGACATCCAAACTTCAAAGGTAGCAATTGCATAATGACATTGTGCTAATGTAGGAAGAACATACAACTGACTTTTTTTTTCACTAGCCTTGGTAGTATTTCTTGTGAAAACTGCCTTTTGGAAAAGAAATTTAGTTTTGGACATAAATGTTGAGCCAAGTATTTCAACCAACTACTTTTTACAAACTAAATTGGTAAATTGTTTTTAACAATCAAAAGACTAAGGTCTTCAAGGAAGTTTTTATATGACACATCCTTCTTTTTAAAGGAATCTTTCACAACAATTTTTTTGAAATTGACCTTCTTAAAATATTTGATCTTTTTTTCGCAACTTATCTTTCCTATATTTCTTTTAGTAAATTATTCATTTTTTCAAATCTCTTTGCAATAACAACATGTTTTTAAAGAGAAGTTATTCTCTTTTTTTTGTAATAAAAAATTAATCATTTTCTTGCTTGTGTTCTTGGATTTATTATAGTTATTGGATTTTTATAATGCATTATTAGTGCATTTTCAAGATCGATTTTTGCCTTATCATTTACACAATAAAAGCCCCAACATAAATATGTTTTTCCGTGAGATTTTTAGGATTTCCTTTGAGCATGTAACTTTTTTAAGTTCATGTTCATTAGTAATTCAATTTCATTATCTTGATTTCTATTTGTTTCATTCTGCACACTAGGATCTCTCTCTTCCATAATTACATTATTCGTGCATATTTCAATTGTCTCATTATTATGATTTATTCCATTTTCATCTACAAAAGACTAATACAATGGTAGTTTTCACAAAAATATCTCTAAAGCCAATGTAGAAAACAATTATATTTTATGCCAAATTACAATCATTATTACAATGAACAAATGAGAAATTACTTACAAAGATAAAAGGACATTTATAAACAAAAGGTTTAAGGGTTTAAGAAATAGGGTTTAAGGTTTAGAATATAAAATTAAAAATCACACATTTTTTTCTTTCATCATGATTAAAAAAGGAGTGTATAAGGGAGGGTAATTGTTTAGTTAGAACTAATGTTGTAAGAAATAAAATATCCTACTCATAATTAAACAAAAACAATTTAAAAAAAAACTATAATTTTTTTAAAATCAAAAAATGAAAATATATAAATTTAAAAAAAGGAAAAAAAACTAATACATTTTAATAGAAGAAAAAAAAAATCCAAAACAAAAAAAACTTACCAAGATTAAATAAGTTTGATGTTCCAAGTTCCTTCACCTATAAACATGAAAGGGGCGGGGAGTACCATCTAACACACAAGGCAAATGGCAAGCATCAAAGCAACAAGGGGGAGGGAATAACATTAAGTACCTTAAATGGAAAACACAAAATAGGGGGTGGGGAATGTGAAGCAACAAGGTTTAGGTGCAAAGTAACAACCATAAATGTGAAACAATAAGTGCAAAACAAGATGTAGAGGTGTGAAGTAACAACACAACAATAGGTGGGAGTGCAAACAAGGCAACAAGCGATGAATGCGAGGTAGCCAGTGAAGTGCGAAACATGAAGTGGCAATGGTGAAGTTAAACAAAAGTAACAAGGGGGAAAGAAAAGTGAAAAAGAGAGGAGAAAATAAAATAAGAAAAAAATGTAAAAGTACACAAAGAGCAAATACATCAAAACAACACAAGATGAAAAAAAAGAAGGCTCAAGGTCCTTTTTATTTACAAAATTTAGGGTTTAAAAGGAGGAAAGGTAATTGTTGGAAAATGACGCAAGTGTAAACATGATATCATGAGTTGGACCCACCCCTTTGGATGATTGTTTATTGGGTGTCTATTTCAAGAATATTCTTGAAATCTTTTGACAAAAGTCTTTAAAAAAATCTTGAAAAATCTTGAAAATTTTCATCACACTATTATGTTATGGTTTACATAAAACATTTGCTAAAAATATGTCATTGTCAAAAAAATTCAAGTCCATTTACAAGTCTTTTCTATTGCTTAAAAACATTAGTTACAATGTTTTCAAAATGTTTTTGGGTATTTTTCATTCATTGGATCAATTTCAAACTTTTAGAGTATATGTACAAATACATTGAAAATAACATTATGTGAAAACAATTCCATTTGGAGATTTTTATTTTTTTCTAAAATGTTAAATACACAAAACTAAACACTGGTTACAAGTGTTTGTGTATGCATTAGTGTGATTGCACCCACGCCACTTCTAAACTCTAAATCTAATCCCTAATTTTGACCTACTACCTAAAGTACATAGTGCCTTGAGAACTTGATTCGGGTAAAGGGGTTTTACTTCATCTGAGTCTCAATATTTGTAATTTTGTTCCTTGAACCAATTCTCACCATCCCATTTTCACACATGTGAAAACTAATGATTATGTTTTTAATTAGGGTATCATTCAAAATGATACCTTGAGGGGTTCAAATAAAGATATTGGGTGATATTGAAGGATATTTTTCATACCCACCCAACACTGATATATATACCAAGAATCCAATTTGGCACCTGTTTAACATTGGTGCCAATTTTACACTCTTTACAAAGAGTGAAAGAAACTTATGGTTTAATTGGAAACAACCTTTTTTTCAATAGCAAATTTCACCAAAAAGGTGAAATTCAAAATTCAAATGGTTTTGAAAGGTTTCAATTATGAAAAGTGAAGATATATATATGTATGTATGTATGCTAGATTCGTATGTTCAAATTTCACTTTGTAGCTAAAAACATAAAACAATGATAAAATATTTGTACTTCATATTTGGTTTATAGCCAGATTTGGCTAAATATTCCTAAGGATGATCACCATTTAGGTTGCACAAAAAATTCCTTTGACCAGAAGGAATTGCATTGACAAATGTGCATTGATGGTTCACTCACACTAGCAATGTTGAAAACCATATGTTTTAACCAATTATGTTGGGCATGTATTCAATTTTTAAAATAATAGTTGGGTTAGGTTTAGTTGGTCATCCATGTAACATGTGTACGTCTTTGTCAAATTTTCACCTAAATAAAGTGATCATCTTGGGGAATCCAAGTCTTAGATATGATATCAAGAGCTCAAAAAAATTACTTTCTAATACAAAAGTATGAAAAAGATGCTCACACATGATGCATTGTATTACATAATATATTAAGTCCTAAACAATTGTCTTCTATCAAATAAAACAAACACTATAGTTGCACACATAAACAAAAGTGCCATGTGCCAATAACTTGCTACAAACATTTAGAAATTCAAGAAAAACATGACAAAACCCAAATGGAAGTTTGTTTTTTTAATGTACCCCATGTCACAAACATTTGGAAATTCCTCTTATTCAAATTCATTTTCAAATTGATCTATGTCAAACTCTTCTAGTAAGTCAAATTTTGCTTCACATGCACTTGTAAAATTAGAAAGTTTCAAACACCCAATGCATGGATCATGGGGCCAATTCTTGTTAACAAAAATCATTTTCTCAAGATGGTCAATTTGAAGTTGACACTTAAACAATGAAGATTTTGATACCTAAAAAGTCCTTTTAATTTCAATCTAACAAGCCAAATGCTAAGAAAAATTACATATCCAATAAAAATATAGTTTCATATCCAAGATGATTTTGGCAAGCTATGTTGATGTATATGAATACAAAATTGAATCATTCATATATTCATCATATATGGAGCTTCTTGGAATGTAGAATTAGCTTGTCCTATGTGTTTTAGTAACAAAGAACTAGTAGGGAATTTGTGTTATTTTATGCACCACTGGAAGTTAATGCACACTTGCAATTTGCATCAACATGATAGTGGTGGAACCCATCAAGTTTTCTTGACACACTTTGATGTAAAATGTTGGTATTTGTTTTAGTCATTTAAAAATGATCTAAATTTGGAGTCCACATGTGGATCTCACAATGGAATCTCATCAATAGCATTCCACACTAATGATTTGTAACATTTGACCAATAATGGCCTAACAATAAATGTTCATCATAAGTAGTAACCAATCTACATGCATTCTCCTACCCATGTAACTAGTGATCAAGTGCATGTACTCTTAAACTTGGGATCCAACATCAAAACTAATATGTTATGGCCTTATTTCCTATCAAATCCATGCAAAAAAAATAAAAAATCAAATATAAATACTTTCAAAAATGGTGTTTTATACAAACTATCATATCCTTCAACTTTACATTAAAAATATTCACCTCCAAATCACCCAACTATCAAGAATAATTTGATTTGCAAGTTCGTCACATAATTGATGATAGGCAAAATTAATAAATTGAAGGCCATCTCCAAGGAGTCAATGCCCATGACTTTTATTAATACATAGTTGGTGACAACTAGGGACAACACTTTCACCATGGTTTCACAAATTGCCCATGTTGTGGAGATGGTATGTGGCTTTGCAATGCCACTAATTGTCAACTATAACACAATGCAATGGCAAACTAAAATATCATTTAACACCTTGGAATAACAACAGCCAACTTGCAAACATATTATCAAAACAAACACAAACTAGCAAAATTATGTGTTAATTTGGTAAAAGCATTTGAAACATTTGCAAAAATGCCACATTGTAATTTGAATTTGCAAACAATGTTAAATCCAACACATGGGAGGAGATCAAAGGAATTAAAATTACAACAAAACCCATGAAAATATTGAAGATTCATGTCAGTATCCAATTATTTCAAAAGGGGAAATTATTTTTTTGCAATTGGGCAATTCAATCAAACAAGAAAATGTCATTTCCATCTTAGAAATTGTTTTGCACCGACCCACTATCATCAACATAACTTAGGTATGTTTTGAATGTAAGGTTTAAGTTATAATGTCATAATTGTTGTAAAGAACAAATTGTAGATTACAAAATGGAAGCATTCAACAATAATTAATTCACAAACACAAGAAATAGAGATTTTCACGTACAACTTAAAAGGAACATGAACTAAAAATTGGTCATATATGCCTTGTTTTTACTAATGTGTTCAAATTTCAAAGTCTCAACTTAGAAACAATGAATTATTTTTTCCATGTGTTGCTTCCACTTGACCAACTTTTAAAACCATGGCATATATTTTTGTATATTGGCTTGGGCAGCCTTGATAAATGCATAGTGAAATCCATGAGACATCATCCATAATGGCATACTAACAAATTTTTAAAAAAAACATGCTTTAAGAAAGACCCATAAAATGCCTCAATCACCCCAGAATATCACCAAGGACAACTAAACAACTATACAAATTTGCAAAATTAGACCTTTCATCCTTCACATAAAGAATAATCTTTTGAATGAAATAACACTTGTCAAGGAGTTGTTACAACGTGCAAGTCATGGCTACACTATTTGTGTCATTAACATGATCAAACAACTTGATAGTTATGTGTTTGGGCTCCCAATTGTTTGAAATAAAATTCAAAATGACAACAAACACATCATGTGCCCTTTTGACTTCCAAAGGTCAAAGGTGCAAGTGGCTAAAATGCATGTCACTAATGTAGGTTGCACATATTCTACCAAAGTTTTTTGCATTAATGCAAATAGAATGTCTTTTAAAATAACTTCTAGGATGGGAACACCACCTTTGGGCATAATCTATATATTAGTTGATGTAATGAAATGGATTCCATATCCAATTTAGAGGTAGAAAACATGACATTATCCAAAAAAACATTTTTGTGTCATTGTTTTAAAAAAATGGATTAACAATAGAGAAAAACCTAAGATGGTATTTGCCATCATGTGTGATCTTTTAGTGGTTGAATTTCACTCAAATACCTCTTTGACAATTGCCAACATTTTTTGCATACATTTTATACAAAGTTTTGTGCTTGATCTTTACATTTGTTTTTAATGGTTATGATGTCATTTGCTTTATGGTACTAATCGAGCCTTTGCACACTAGATTCATAAAGCTAGAATCTTGTGACCACATATGATGATAATGCATCTCATTTTTTGACTTTGATCAAGGTCCATAGCTTTGAATGTTGTTCACCTTGTAAAATTCCCATGAGGGTGAGTTGTGGGTATAAAGTTTCCATGCAATAGCTTGTTTCCTCAAGCTTTGCATATGCACTCCAAACACATATGCTACTTCTTCAACAAGTTCAAATTGTTGTTTTCCATTGATATACACCACATGTAACTTTTGATGCTACTATTGCCAAGTCACATCCTACCAATCCAAATAAAGAAGTAAATTTAAAGTAACATGGTTTATAATTATAACATCCATGTTGATGAGACTTAAAGAACTTGTGCTCCTTACAAATATGAAACATTAATATGTAGGAACTAGTCTTAAGAATAAATTATAACGGCTAGATGAAATAATCCATCAACAAAAAGTTGAGGAAAAATTGCAATAAACATTAAACTACCGCAACCTTCACAAATGTGAAAGCACAAAAAATTCCCATGGTGAAAATGAAATAAGAAAAATAACTTTAAGACCTTGGAGTTATGACCTAGAGGCTAGGGGGGGACATTAAATGTTAAAACTTTGCATTATTTATGTCAAACTAGGTATTGTTTGGGGGGTATTATGTGAATGAACCTATTTTTTCCCCATTCTATTATTACCTAATTTTTTAATATGCACATATTTAAGTTGTCTTAAATTTAATTATATAATTTTTGCATCCAATTTTCATACTTTATATTTGGGTCCAATTTTTTTAAGGTGTACCAAAATCCAATCACAGCGTGACTTTTTTTATTATTTTTTATCTAATTTTTTTTATCATGTAAAAACACATTTATTGATGATTAGGATGAAATCTAGAATTATAATGGTTTAAAATATCCATGGTACTTATGAGATAATTGACACTTTTGAACTCATTAATTTTGATGGGGATCAAAATATATAAGGAAAAAAGGATTGTAGTAAAAACTAGGTCTTTTTCATCCTAGTTGGTCACCTTAAAGGATTTTCACCCATTTATTTTAAAATTTAAATTTAATACTTGAAGTCATCAGGAGTGACAAGGATGCAATTGAACATGGTAAAAATATGTGATAAGACTACTATTTTCCCAAGATACCATATTACTTAACATAACTTTCAACTAGGTAATCAATTAGTAACAAAACAAAATAATCATCTAAAGTGTAAGATTTTTTCAAAATGATTCAATTGCCAATAGTGTGTTCCTTCATTTCATGTTTTTGCATGTTCGGTTATTAGTTGGTTTACTAGTACCAATTCATTTACTAAATTATTAATTAAACTTATTAACAACTAATATTTAAAACTTTAATACATACATTATATATTTTTTAATTTTTTCATAAAAAGAAATCTTATCCTTTTCCATCACCAAAATCTAGTCAAATAATACTAAAAACATATATTTTTCATTATTTTTTAACCTAGTTGGTTGTAATGCAAAAAGACTAGTTGAGTAAGACATTATTAATGGAACCATGCTTCATCATTTTGGGTACTTTCATGTTGCATTAAGAAATTTCATAATTTTATTTATAATTTGATTTTTGACATGTCAAGGTTTTTTTTAAATTAAAAAAAATCCAAGGGAATTAGTACCAATTTTTTTAAAATCTCAAGAAATCCAACCATGTGGCATCCAATGATCCTAGCCATGTGTTGTCCATCATTGTAATTGCATGTCATTTAAATATATATATTCATGTGTATGGGCAAAAACACCCTTGGGTGGACCACTAGGAATGTTACACCTTGATTTTCTTAAACCCATCAAACTTTGAAAAATCATAGGAAACATTTAAATTTTTTTTCATTTTTTTTATGATTACATTTATTAGGTTCCATATATTTTGAAATTCTAATAATATCAAGAATATTTTGTATTTTGATGTTTTTAATCATTGCATTTAAAAAAAGTTTCAAGAATGTAATGATATCCACCTTTCCTTGAACTTTTTGGTTAAGAACACAAATTTCAAACATGATTTAAGAATTTTTTTGGGAATTGTTTTCCTAAGGTAATTTGAAATTCATTCTATTTTTAGATTTTTATTAGACAATTAATTGAGTAAGTATCATTTAGTTATCAATTTCCAAAGTTAGGGCTATTGATTTTTGAAGGGGCTATTTTAATTAAAAACATTTATTAAAAATTTTCAGTTTTTTAAATTCCAAAATAAACTTCAAGCCATATATTAGTGCATGCAATTGATAAAAATGGGGGAAAAAATTATAATTGTGAAAAAAATTAAAATAAAAGGCTCACAAAATTTCTAGAAACTTGTTAGCAATTTTCTCTTTGATTTTTTTTACAAAATTAATTCAAACAAAAAAAAAAAACACATGGTCTCAAAGCTTATTCAAAAATGTATTTAGAAGAATAATTATAGTTTAAAATTCACATTAAGGTGTCAAAAAATGTTATTGAAAATATTATATTTTGAACAAATCAAGTTTATTATTTTTACAAAATATTTTTATTTTGAATTAACATACAACCTTTAAAGTTGATTCAATTCAATCTGAATTCAAAATCTTTGTTAAAAGGTAGGCCAAAAAAGTAGTCCTCAATTGAAAAGAACAAGAATTTATGACAAGTAGATTAGAAAGTAGGTGATGCCTTATGAGATTGTCCTTTTGAACTACATGAGGGCATCAAATGTGATATGTTGAAGTTTTTGAAAGTTTCAAAAAGTTGTATCAGCCTTCTTTTAAAATTATTTTAAATCTAGTTTGCAAAATTTGCTAGTTGGTCACATTGTGAAAAAGTAGATTGAAAGTAGGTTAAAAAACTAGTTTGAAAATTTCACTCATATTTTGAATTTTGAAAGGGTTTGAAACATGATTTAATGAATTAAGCACATGCAATGCACTTTAATATCACATCAAAAAATATGTTTTATATGCCAAATTTAGGTTTATGGAAAATTTACTTCTGAAAGGCTTCACATAATCATAATCCAAAATTCAAATCCCAAAAAATGTGTATCAAGGTGCATAATGGCTCAAAAATTAGAAACACATCATTTGAATTATTTGATTTGGAAAATGTGCAATATCAGCCAAAGTAATAAACTTGCAGTAAAAAAATAAATTAGTGAGAGTAATAACATACCTTTAAAATAACCATATATTTTTTAATTAATATGACAAGTACCTCCCAAAATTTATGGCATGACTAAAATGCCAAAATCCAAAAGATTCCAAATCTACTTTTATTTGTTAGTAGGGATGACCAATTGGCCTATTTTATCTTGCTTACACCCTAAATTTTGACAAGGATATTTTGGTTGTATAACATATTTTTCAAAGTTTTGGATTAATGGGAAAAAATTAAAAACTCTAATCACACCCAAAAATAATGACAACATAAAGAATTAGTTAAATTTTTGAAAAAATTACAATAATCATTGGTTATGTGACATTATAATCATTCATTTTAAATGTCATATTTTTATTTATACCCCTTTGGGGACCTAGCTCAAAGAAGCTTCTATGGAGGTTTCCATGTGCCCATTCACTAGGTCCAAAGCTTTTTAAAAGGCTCCCTAATTACAAGTGAACTTTGAGTTAACAAAAAGTGGATAATCATATCTTTATGGCAATGGTAAATGTAAAGGCCAAATTTCACAAAAATGTTTAAAGTTTGTTTATATGCACAAATGTACATAGACTTTTTAGTTGATGATAAATCAAAATTTTAGGTTAATAATATGTTAAAAACAACTTGTGTAATATGTTCATGAGTCTATTCACTAGATTTATCCAAAGTCTATGGCTTCAAAAGGCTTAACTATGTAATGTTGTAATTATTATTCAAAACAACTATTAGCATTATATCTTCCTAACTACCTTATTTCTTTCCTAATAACTACCTCACTTCTTTTCCCTACCCATTTACATGGACATGAAAAGACACATGATAGCACATTAACATGTGTTTTTTCATGTCCATGTTAAGTGATAAAGTCAAATTTGAAATTCACATAAATAATGATGAACTAAGGAACCATATGAGAACGTATGAGGGAAATAAAAACATGGAAAAGGAGGGGGGCAAGGGGGGCGGGGGGGCAATAACTAGTTGTAAAATACATTCCATCCATGTTTTTAAAATCATTACAACTATTACTCATGTGAAATTATTTAAAATATTTTCTACCATTGTAAGTGTTTTAAAATAATATATTATTATTATTATTATTATTATTTTACAATGTATAAAGCATATGTATAACTCTTATTTTAAGAGTTATTGCAAGTGGCATCATAATATTTGGATTTTTTTTAAAAAATGAATTATATTTAATTTGAATTGACATTCTACAAAAAGGTTTTTTAAGAAAATTATGTAGCCTAAATGGCAATCATCCATAGGAAAAAATGGAAAAAATGTCAATCACAAGTACAAATATTTAGCCAAATCTAGCTATAAACTAGATATTAAATACAAATATTTAATCAATACTTTATATTTATGGCTACACATTGAATGCCATGTATAGAAATTTGGCCATTTTTACTATATTTGTAATTAGTTGTTTGGGCTAGGATATCATCTTTGACAAGTCATTCACTTCCCTCTCAACTCACATATTTCCTCTCTTTAACTATAACCCCAATCTATTTTTAAACATAATTTCTCATTCTACTAATAATCATCATATCAAATAATATCTTTGTTGGGCTTAATTTTTAATTCAAGAAATGTTAATTAAACCAGTTAATGTGAATTTGGAGTGCATATATACTTTAGTGGGCAAAAAGTGTGGCATATTGATAATAAGAATAACATGTTATGCATGAATGCATTCACATATGTAATGACATTAATTATGGACAAAACATGGAAAAAGCCATTATAACATTTTTGTGGTTTGGGAATGTGGTTTTTTGTCACATTTTTAAATATTAAAAATAATAATTTCCATGCTAATGAACAACATAGTGAACTCCACAACCTCACTCATTTGTCTCTAGGAACTAATGCAAAGTTCTACTATTTGTCAAATTATAGTAAAATCAAACATTTAAATTGCACGGGAAAGAGGTTGCAAAGGACAAGACTTCTTGTTTTTTTTTAATATCAAAGGATGGATGTATAGCCTATATGAATTATATCTTGGTTTCCAAAATAGCCATAATCCTATTATTGAACTATTTAATTTATAATTCTTACCCAACACCCGATGTATAGAACCTTATTTTTTACTCATATATTTGGTGAATTCAAAGAAGAACACATACCCCATTGGATTTTTAATTCCAAACATTGGAGTTCTTTCTTTTCTCTCCTTTAAGTGAAGGCTATGGCAAAAGAGTAAAACATCTCATGATGATATTGAAGTAAAAACAAACCTAGGACACTTGGACTCTAATTCTAACTTTTAACCTCTAGAGTTCTTTGATTTTTCTTCATTCTCCCTTTAATAAAGGTTATGAAAAAAACACAAAAAAAAGCCCATGATGCCAATGAAGTGACAAAAAACCTTAAACTCTTGAAGCATTGATTCTAAACTTTGGAGTTATTTCTTCTTTCTTATGTTTCCCTCAAATGAAGATTACATGATAAAAACACAAAAAAATCTCACAACAACACTGAAATGAAAAAAAACCTTGGAGTCTTGTAACTTTGAATATAGACTTTGGAATTTTATTTTTCTCTCCCTCAAACCAAAGCTCTGATGAAAGCACTAGAAAAATTCACAATGATGTAATGAATTGAAAGAAACATGGAAATTGAAAACAAAGATGCAAAGGTGCATATTGCTTAGCTTCTTTTAGAATGTCTATATGTTTATGATCCTTTGGTGATGTCATGCATTCATGTGCAATTGAACATTAACAAAACCCCATTTTGATTGCCAACATCACTTTCAAAAGAACCTAAAAGGTAATGATATGATGCACAAAAAAATCACAAACATCTTTATTCTTTCCAACAAAGAAAAAGAAAGTAAAAGCCACAAAAGGTTTTGGTGTTTCAAATAAACCATAAACCTAAACTTGTGAAAAGCTAGAGGGGGTATGGATGTGAGGGTGGAGTTTTGTCTAGCCGACATTGGTTTTAACCCACATTTCCCTATTATTAAAGCAATAGGGAATTGGAGCACCCCCTATCTATCTATTTCATGCAACAAGAGAAATCTCAAAAAATCATAACACCTATAGATTTAATGACTACATTGCCATATAGTCATACATATTAACCTACAAATACCTAATGTGAAAATTGGTTTAAAAGCAAGTATAGATAGAGATCCCATATGTGAATAGAATGAATCCTAGCTTGTACCTTAAATTTTTCTCCAAATCCCTCTAAAATAATTGCACTTAAACCCATCACATAGGCCAATACCAACAAAGGTAATTTTCACCTTTAAAGGAAGGTTCAAACCTCCTTTGCATTGCCTAATTTGAAGACATGCCCTTGAGAAGCCTATCACGACTTAGAATCATGTGATTAAATTACATACCGTAGTACCTTGGCCAATTCAACAATCAATTTTCAAATTTTTAAATAATTTCTAAAAAATCAATTGAATTTTTTTTTAAATTCATACTTTTGTCAAAAAAATTAAATAATTTTTTAACATTTTGACAAAGATGAAGATCATCCAAGATTAATCAAGTTTCTCAATAATTTTATTTCTTACATTTTTTAATTATTTAGGGTTTTTTATATCGTGAAGTTTTGGAATCTCCATGTTTTTTTTTTCCTTGATGACATTTCTTAATTGTCTTCCAACACCAATAAAGCTTTGCATATAGTAGCTCAAAGGAAGGTTATTCTACGCTATTGCATTTTTCTTCTTCTAGCCATGGAGGAAAAGAAGATGAAGAAAAAAAAAACAATCTATAGAAAAGAACTTCTTGATCTTTTGATAGTAGAAGAAATGGGAATCAAAAGCTGATAAGAGAGGACATAAGAGAAAGCACTTTGTCCTCCTCATGGAATTCATTTTCATCATCTCTACATAGGTTCTATGTTACTTGTGTTTCAAGGCTAAAAGAAGGGGTGCTTACAAAGTTTCAATCTCCAATGATCCAAGCACAGTGACCATAAGTAGGAGCTACTGTAGTTTAGTTTGTAGGCACTTTTAGCATGGGCTTCCACGCTAATATTTGGCTCCGCTTTGTAGTCTATGTCCTAGTAGAGCTTGTTGATGCACCCTTAACAAAAAGCAGCAGTAGCCACTACGATTGGTTTGATCCCATGTATGAATTTGTTAAAGATGTGCAGATTATGACAAATCCAGAGTGACAACTAAAGTTTTCAAAACTTTCAACACAATCATGTAACAATTATTTAAAAATTCAAAAAAATCATAAATAATATAATTAGTGTCGAACTGGTCAAGGTATTATGGTAGTTGCCTATAGGACTCACATAAGATCATCCATTAGTTTAAATCAACTTTATTGGACCTTTAAATATTAATACCATAGTACCTTGGCAACTTCAATGTGAATTAAGTAATTTGTAAACATGCTAAAATTTTCAAAAATTATTGTTTTAAAAGTGCAAAACTTTTTGAAATTAAAAAAAAATCTATGGAAATATTCATATTTTCAACGTGCAATCTTCAAATTTAATGAATTATTCAACAAACATGTGTTGAGTTGGCCTTGTACTATAGTACTACTAATTTTGTACACAAGATCTTAACTCTATGCCCTACCTTGTGGTAATAATTAATAGCCTTGTGTTAAATTGAATTAATTTTGGCACCTCAAGTTAATTTTTTTAGCTAACAATACATGCTAAATTCTAATATTTCAACAACTTGTGCAAGGGATAGTTCAATTTTTTTGGTTTTTTTTTGTTTCTTTTTTTTTTTTTTTTGTTATAGCAACGAATTGTTAAAGGGTGTTTTTGACATCTATGACTTAAAGGCGTTTCTAAAAGTTTGTGATCTTGTA
>Ga0116229_10006498_pt1 | contig 18785 bp, 16 predicted proteins | sample S1TSphgellanicum_3_FD_87313 | JGI IMG/M metagenome (GOLD analysis project Ga0116229, IMG submission 87313) | Host-associated microbial communities from peat moss isolated from Minnesota, USA - S1T2_Fc - Sphagnum magellanicum MG | ecosystem: Host-associated > Plants > Peat moss > Unclassified... | reverse complement strand
TAGGGTTTAGGGTTTATTCAAAATCAGCTTATGATGTTGTTAAAATGGTAATCGTCCATAAGAAGATTTCCACATTTGGTTATAGACAAGTTGTGTAGTTGGAAACTTATTTAAATCTTTGAATATTATGGTTATTTACATTGTTTTATTGTAAAACATTGACAATATATTTAAAAAATTTGGATGAAAAAGCTTTTCTTTCAATTTTTAAAAATTTTGTTGCCCCTTAAATTGGCAGAAATTGGACATAAGAAAAATAAAATAAATTAAGCAATAAATAGAGCCATTTAATTATTAAGACCATATTTTTTAATCAATATTAATCATCATTAATATCAATGATTAATTACACAACTTTGAAAAAAAAATCACAACATTTTGTTTGTAATGATGTAAAAATACATTTCACATTTGTTTCCTTTGTAAAAAGGAACAAATTTTAATTTGGTGTAATTTTGGGTTTAAATAGTTGGGTTAGCCCCCCTCCCCGCAACCAACATCTTTTTTATTTCAAAGTTTTTAAACTTGGCAATTCTTGTTGGGGAAAAAATGGAAAAAATAGTGCAAATTCAAGGGAAAATTTAAATAACAGAAAATTAACAAAAATTGGGATCATAGATTTTAAAAATTTAAAAATAATTCTAATAATCCCAACCTTAAACACATAAAAAATTCCAACTTCAAATTTATTTGAAAACATTTAAACTCAATCTTTGAACTCATCATAAACCTTATTCAATGTTTTTTAAAAAATTAAATAAATATTAATCATATAACCAAAGTTTTTTTGGGGGAATTTCCACTATTTTGAAAATATTAAAAAATGGCCATCAACATCAACAAAGGAGTATTTAATCTTTATACATATATCTAAAATTTTAATTTTTTTAATGATATAATTCTACAACGGGTTTTAGGACTTGTATTCAAAATATAGAAATATTTTAATCAATAATGTATTCCAAAAATAATTAAAAACTAAAAAAAATAATGTAAAAGGTTTTAAAAAAACATGAAATTGCATGTCATCAATATATATATATATATATATATATATATATAGGTTTAAATTGATTTAGAATCTTTGTAAATTCAGTATTGATTCAAAAATGCATTCATTAAGTCTTTTACAATTTTGTTTTGAATAAATAACAGATGTCCAAGTTTTATGGAATTTCAATTTATTTTCCCCAATATGATTAGGTACAATTTATTTATTTATTTTGTGATGTTGCTAAAATGGTAATAATTTATAAAAAATTTGCCACATTTCGTTATAGACAAGTTGTGTAGCTAGAAACTTGTTTAAATCTTTCAGTATTATGGTTACTTAGTATATTTTATTATAAAAATTTGAAAATACATATTTTAAATTTGACATAAAAAAATCTTTCAAAAGAATATTTTCTTAATGTGGTTGCCCCCTTAAATTGGAAAATTTTGGCCACAAGAAAAAACATTAATTAAATAGTTAATATAACCATTTAATTATCAAAACAATATTTGTTGAATAAGATGAATCAAAGATTAATACAAATAAGTAATTACCTAAATTTGAAAAACAAATCAACATGTTATTATTATTATTAATGGTGTAAGAATATATTTTACATTTTCCTCTTTTTAAAAATTAGAAAAAATTTAATTTGGTGAAATGTTTTGTTTAAATAGTTGGATTAACCCCCACCCCCCACACAACTAACATATTTTTTTGGTTTTGAATTTTCCTAACTCGGAAATTCTTGTTAACAAAAAAATGAAAAAAATGATGCAAATTCAAGAGAAATGTAAACAACAAAAGAATTGGCAAAATTGAAGTCACAAAGTTGAAAGAAAAAAGGTTGCTCCTAATGAGTAATTCAAAAAAATTCAAAAAATTCCAACATTAAACACATCAACAATTATACTATCAAATTTATTTGAAAAAAAATAAGTTTAATCTCTGAGATCATTATAAATTTTATTCATTTTTTTTGAAAAATTGAAAATATTAATGATGTTACTGATTTTTTCTTAATGAATTTCTACCATTTTGCAATCATAAGAAAGGCCATCAACATCAGCACAAGATTAAATTCTTGTTTTTACATTTTTATATTTTTAAAATGACATAATTCTACAATGGGTTCTTGGACTTAGAATCAAATTATAAAACTATTTTAAGAAATTTTACCTCTATATATGGCTTATAACCAAAACATGGCCAAACTTTCTTATGGATGATTTTGGAGAAGATTAAAAAATTGAAGAAAATGAAAAGATTAAAAAAATCATTGATGCCATATTTATTATCATCATTTATAATTCATTCATTCATTTATTTTTAAAATGAAAATTTTTAATTCATCTCAATATTTAAACATAAATTTGTAACAAAAAAATTACAAAAATTGATAAATCATATTTAAAATTGAAAAAAATATAAAATATTAATAATTTTTGATAATAATAGTAATAATACTTATAAATTTTGAATTTTAATCCATTGTTTTAACATAAATTTTTTTTTCATACACCAATAAAAAAGGGGGAAATTTTACAAATTATTTTTGGGGCTTTTTGGTGTGCCATCATGAACATTCATACTAATAAACTTGTGTCAAGGACATGAAATACCACAAAAACAAAGGCTAAAAGAAAAGTTTAAATTTAACTTTCAAATAAAGAACAAGACAAGATTATGTGATTCAAAAATAAAAAACAAAAAATTTATGAATAAGATCATGAGATGTGCAAGACGAACGTGAAAACATATATTTACTATGCTAACATATGTAAACATGGACATGAAAAGAACATGACAAGGCTATAATGTAATATCATGCTTAAAATTGGTGTTGAATAGATTAAAACAAATGAGGAGTCCTATTTGTATTTATACACCTTCAAGGACTTAGCTCAAATAAGCTTCCAAGGCGGTTTCTATATGTGCATCAAGTAAAAAACTTCCTGAAAACTTTCATAATTAAAAATCAATTATGGGTTAATTGAAATTTAATTGAAAGTTAACTAACATTTAATTCGGGTTTAACAACGAATCAATTGGGAGTTAATTAGGGTTAATTAAAATTTAATAAATAGTGAATTGAAACTAAATTAAAAATTAAGTACAAGTTTAATACGAATCATGGATGAACATTCAAATAATGAACTCCATGGCATTGGCGTCCGTGACAACTTGTCTATGATGCCTAAAACAAATTAGGGAAAAAATATATAATCTAATTTACATAAATATACAATAATTTAATATATGAAAAAATAATAATTTAAAGGTTTACATGCATCTTAAATTTTGCATGCATGAACATTTGACCTAATCAGTAACTCATTCAAATATAAATGTGAAATTTCTCAAATTTTTATACATCCGTTTAAAAAAATTGTGGTGAATGTAAAATGCAATTTTTGAAGAATTAATTTAACAAGATTCAAAATGAATGATTCAACTCATGTGCAAATGTTAATAGTTCAAGAGATACAAAAAAATTCATTAACCCATTCAAATATAAATGTGAAACATTAAGTTGTTATGTGTGTTTCGATATATATTAATAAATGCAATATGTAACATTTGAATAATGGTTTCAATAAGCTCAAAATGGATGATTCAACTCATGTAAAAATGTTGATAGTTTGATAAATGTGAAAAAAATCATTATATAAATGTGGGGTTTAAAATTATTACATGTGTTTTAATAGATTATGGTAAGTGTAAAATGTAACTCCTAAGTAATGGTTTCAACATATTAAAAATTAGTAGTTCAACTCATGTACCATGTTAATTAAAAAAATGTCAAAAAGATCATTAACCCATTATAATTAACGTTAACCCATTAGTGGACATTCGACATAAGCCGGGAAGGAAAACGTGGTGCCCGATGCACTAAGTCGAAAACACCAACTTAAGGTGGTGTACGTGGGGGAAACAGAGTTTCAAAAGGAAGTTCGACTAGTGAACTATCGTGATGGGTTGACCAAGAAAATAAAACAAAACATTCAAAAAGGAATCAAGTCACACTTCCACTTGTGAGATGGACTGTTGTGGTATAAGCAAAATCAACTTTATGTTTCAGAAAGGAGGCTTAGGGATGTGTTCTTGAAAGAATGTCATGATGGCCCATTTGCGGGCCATGGTGGTGCAAAGCGCACCACAACATTCCTCAAGAAGTCCCACTATTAGCTTAATTTGAAAGACGATGCCAAGGAATACGTGAAGACTTGCTTGATTTGCTGACAAAATCGAACATTCAATAAAAAAAACCATGATTGTTACGACCATTATCGATTCTTGAGGGGCCGTGGGAAAGTGTGTCCATGGATTTCGTGGTGAGTTTGCCACCATCAAGGGGATTTGATGCGATCATGGTGGTGGTTGATCAATTTAACAAGATGGCACACTTCATTCCCACCAAGGAAACCGCCACTGCCCAAGAGACATGAAGGTTATTTTTCACGCACGTGTTCAAACATCATGGCCTCTCAAAGGACATTGTGTCGGATCAAGACCCAAAGTTCACAAGCAAGTTTTGGCAAGCCTTGTGGAAGTGCATGGGGTCGGAGCTCAAGATGAACACCTCATTCCGAACCCAAACGGATGGACAAACCGAGAGAGTAAACTTGGTTATCCAACAATTCTTAAGGAATTATGTGGCGGCGAATCAACAAGATTGGGTGGACCATTTGGAGATGGCCAAATTTCGTTACAACAATTCGGAGCATTTGACAATCGGTTCCACCCCCTTTCAAATGGTGACGGGCAAGTCACCAATTGTGCCTACAACTTGGGCTACACTTGGGCAACCCTCAAGTGATGCAAGTGAAGAAGTTTTGATGGTCACACAACTTGATGAAGAGAGGCGGCGCTTGTGGGAGATGGCTAAGGCCAATTTTGAGAAAGCGCACAAACGGTACAAGGATTTTGTAAACAAGTCCCGATGAGAGGTGAATTTTGAAGGAGACAAAATGTGATTGAACATAAAAAATTTCCGGTTGCCAGAAGGTTTGAGCCACAAGTTCTTGGGCCCATATGTGGACCCATTCAAAGTGTTAGAAAAGAAATTTCCCGACATTTACAAATTAGAACTATCGGAAAATCTTAGAGTTCATCCCACATTTAATGTTTCGCTTTTGAAGCCAGTCAACCTTGATGCCTCAAGGCTTAATCGAGAGCATAATTCGAAGCCCCCACCGGACCTGATTTATAATGAACCATAATTTGAAGTAGAGGCCGTGCTCAAGTCAAAGTAACTAAGGGGGCAAGAGCGAGAGTACTTGGTCAAGTGGAAGGGATACCATCCAATAGAAGCATCTTGGGTGAATGAGTCCGATATGGAACATGTTCAAGAAGCCATAGAGGAATTTCACAATAGATCGACAAAGAAGTAGAAAAAACATAGAATGTGATGAGGACATCACCTTTTTTTTAGTGGGGCAGGGAGTTACACAAATGTACCTCATCAAGTTGCAAGTGAAATAAAGGCGAAAAACTTCCAAAAAAATTGCATCATGAACATAATGAGTATTATTAAAAAAGTGGTCGAGTGGCATGGACAAATGGAACTTTCTTGCGTAAGCCCAAATTAAAATTGGATTCCCACCTTGCGACTAAAATAAACCTTGGCGCCAAAAGGGAAGGCAAGCAAGGTGAGCTTGCAGGGACGTGCACATGCTTAAAGTGCATCCTAAAGGGTTGGTTGGTAGTGGCGGCCAACACGGGAAGTCATGACCCCGTTCGTGTACTATAATCATGTAGCTTGGGGCTTAGGTTTTTGCAAAGCCTAAACGTTGCTTCTTGTACCTTGATAAACATTATTTTAGTAGGCTTGATTGTTGTGATTGAGGTGCAAGGTTGGGAAAGGAGTCATGTCAAGTAACTTAGGTCAAGATTAGACTTGGCTTTGAGTTCCTCATGAGGGGAAGGTTAAAATAATGGCCTCCCAAATGAAGGCTTCATCAATTAGGCTAGTTTAAGTCTTTTGATGAAGCAAAGGTTAAGGGTTTTTTATGAAATACCTTTGGACTTGCCAAAAAGTGTTGGAAACTTGGGGACGCCTAAGTTAATTTGAAGCAAGGTCCTGCCACAAAAGTCGACAAGCAATGGCCAAGGATCCAATTGAAAGCAATTGCATTGAGGAAATAAATTCTAAGTGTTAATGAGGACATTGCCCTCTTCTTATAGTGGGGGAGAATGTTGCAACCCTAACTTTGGGCTCGCGACTAAGGCAAGGGCTTGCAAAAGGGTGAGACAAAAGAGAGACCTGGGAGGCACATCTTATACTCCCGGGAGTGCAGGACAGTGTGAGAGAATGAACCCTCACACTCCCAAGGCAACTCTCACTTGGGGAGTTGGAGTCTCAAAGGACTCTCAAATCTTCAAGGAGCAATTACAGGGGTCAAAACCCATTGGTTTGAAGATTTCATTATATCATTAGAAATTTATTGAAACGTAGATGTCTAAAATGGGCTTGCATCATTCATTTTGACATTTGAAACATAAGTTATGGCCAAAAGAAAGGTCGGGAATCAAATGGATAATTTGACTCCCAACCACTAAAAGTTGGGAATCAACCAGATTTCCTTGCGTGCAGGTAGTGTGCCACATACTGTTGGAAAGATCTCTACGAGGGCTACAACTTTGCTTTATATCACATCTCAATCCGAGGTTTTCACACAAAGTTATGGGGCCCCAAAGTCACGGGAGTCGCGACTTTGACAATTTTGGGACTCCCACTTGGGAGTCCCGGGACAAAAAACCATTTGGATGTGAGCCTCGTGGAGAAGCACAAAGTATACTATAAGGGGGAAGGTGGTGGCTTCCCCCAAGTCCGGGCATGGTGAGTCTTGTGAGTCCGAGTTGCTCGTGGTTCATCTTAGCACTAAAGGTGCTTTAATTATGCACTAACCACCTTGTGTTGGTTTTGTGCAGGTCCGTGTGAGTAGTTGATGTTTGTCACTTTTCCTAGTCCCATCCCGGAGCTCCAACACGCCCCTTTACCCCCTCAAAGTGTTGCGAGTTAAGGAGTGTGCCTCGACTCCTTGTTGTTTTGTTGTTTTCAGTTTAGACTCACATTTGAATCCATTCAGGAGCTTCGGGGTGTGTCAAGAAGCTTGTTTTGGGCATGCATTTTCTAAAACATGTTAGTATCCTACAACAAATGAAAAAAATGTGCAAGATTTAAAATATGTTTTTACCAAGGTTGCAAAGGAGATTTGTAAAAGTGATGTCATTTGGCCCAAAATATCAAGAAAAAGTAGATAAGGTGGAATATGCAAGTGTCAATTCTAGTTTTCCCTTAAGGAAATTCAATACACCATAGATGACAAGGTTTTTTTTTATTGAAAAAAATTATTTTAATTTCCTTTTGAAAATTTCCACAAAATATAATCTAACATATTGTTTTGCTTTTGGAAATTTGATAATAAAGTTATCTTGTTTTAGGAAGCTTTACAATTCAAAGAAATTATTATATTTTGTTATAACAAGCAAAATAATTTGAGGATGACTTTAAAAATGCCACCTTCTTTGACATGGCACATTTCCCAAATTATTGTTGATTGTTTAACCATTTTGTGTCTATTTGTATTTCAAACTAGTGTAGAGGTCATTTGTTGTCAAGTGATGCTTTAAATTTTTCCATATCCATGAGTTTGAAATTCAAGGATGAAATCGAAATTATAATTTCTTTTGATGGCCTAATGGAAGAAGATTCAAATGTTTTTCTTGAGTTAACATGTCTAACTTCAAAATATCAAAAAGGATGTGAGAATTTTCAATTTTTTTTTTTCTTTCCTAAGGAAATATGAAGAGAAAAAAACTCGTAATATGCTTTCCTTGATGTTGGACCTTGTATTTAATCGTTTTTGTATTGTGTTATCATTTATCAAGGTTATGATTGAAGGAAGGCCATTTTTGAAGATTATTATACAAAGTTTGTATATCCCATGCTTTTGAAATGTTATGAACATTTACACGATTGGGTGAATTTGAAAATGATTATGCTAATGAAAGAACTGATGAAAATTGTAGTTTGGATATTTTTGAAATGATATTAAGCATCAATGAATTAGCAACGGAGCTTGTGAATAAAAAGCTTTTGACTTTCAAGTGATATTAAGTTGATGTCAAAAACATCATATTGTAACCGAACATGGGGTGACCGAACAACGTTCCTATTCTGATTCTGATCGTGATTTTGTTTGCACCATCACTTGGTTAGCGACGCATTACTTCTCATCACTAAGATAATGCATGGCGGCTGCGTTGGTTTGATCAAGGAAGCTCACCACTTGAGGAGGACGGCACGGGATTATGGCAACGGAGGTGCTGGTCTTTATGGTCTAAGGCGGTGGGAATGCATGGCGGCGCCGGAATTGGCATTCATGGAGGAGGAGAGCGGCAATGGAGGTCTGGTCCGGAGAGTTTGGCAGAGGCTGAAGGTGCTAGGGAGTAGAAAAATAGTACAGAGAGGAAGTAGAGAAAAAGGAAAAGAACAGAGAAGAGGAGAGAGACTTTGGAGAATGAGCAAGAGCTTAGGAGATTGCTAGTTGCTGATTTCTTCCACTGCGTTAGTAACTAGGGGATGGCTAGCTCCTGAATTTGGTGAGAGTTTGATTGTGAGTAAGGATCGAGGTCGTAGAACGGAGAAGTTTGGGAAATGCATAGGATAGACAGCTCGAGTGGTTTGCTTTTGGGGGAGAGCTCGATCGTAGACATAATAGTTGTTAGATCATTGTTCCACGTTCTGGAAAAGTGGACGCTTGTGTTATCGAGGACCTTTTTGTGCAATCTGAATTATGCATTCTTATCCTGGAAGTTCTGAGTAGGAGTTGTGTCTGTAGAGGTTCGGGCGAGTCTGTTGTGCTCCAATGATGAATATCTCGTGTGGGTATGGATCAGTGATGTTGTTGTGCTGTTTTCTTGATGTGTGAATACCCGATGCTCGCTCTGTCAGAAACAAGCAGAGCTAGAGGGGTCTGGTTGTTGTGTGGTCCCTTTCTTTTTGGTGACAATATGTCTTCTTATGTGGTGTTAGAAACATGAGACCATGTTTCCTATAGTTGGATTCCTTGCTCATTAAATCTTTAGGATTGTTGGATCACAAATTGAAATCGATTTTTTTTCCCCCTAGTTAGAATACTTACTAATTTATTGAAATGTCATTTATAATAAAATAACTTAGACAAATTAATTTTTATGAGTATAAATTGGCCAATTGATCCTAGGATAAGTTGCAAGTCTAGCCCTTCTAACTTGGTAAAGTTAATTGAGATTTGTGCAAGTTTAAAAGAGGAATTGAAAAAGTTTGAAGGAACTTTTTAAAGGGATAAAGTTGTGAAGATGTGAATTTAGATGAAAAGCATTGTTTCAAACTATTTTTTTATAGATTTTTATTGTTTTAAATGTCAAAAAAAATCATTTTCAATAGATGAAAATTTGGTAGCTAGGTTGTGAAAATGATCTGATATTGCATTTGTGAGAACCACTATGTTTGAAAAACTGATTAAATATGAAAAGAATAACAATCCTAATACCTTGGCCAATTCTAACAGCCTAATTTTAAAAAATATATATAAAAGATTGATTCAATTTTCATAACTTTGTACAAGAACTGAAACCGAACAATTCTCAAAAAATAGTGAGAATGGCCCAACGCCAGTAATTTCCCTTCCATTGTTTGGGGGGCAAATTTCATCTTTCACAAGGGACTTTTTGGTTCTTCCTCATGTCTTGAGGGTTCTCCTGCTCCTACATCGCGATGTTACGATTCTTCATCCAAGGTGGACTGCCACATGCGTTATGTCGGGTAAGTAAAGCCCTTGGATGGATGAGGGCATCAACCGAAATTGGGGCCTCCCTCGGCTACCACCTCGGGCAGGCCCTTTATTTCAGTAATACCCTCATTCTGCGGCTTTACCCTACCCTACACTTACTGGGCATGGGTAGTCGGTTTCGTGCACGGCAATGGGACCAGCTTCGGCACATGCTCGCACGCTCGCTCAGCTATGGCCACTCGCTAGCTATGGTTTGCAGTTTGCACTGTTGTGCCCCTTCTCATAAGTAATTGGTTTTGTTGGTTTCTTGTTGCGACTTCTTCAAGAACTGATTAGGATTCTGTTGTTGCTACCTATCTGTTTTAGTAGTTGTTGTCACAAGGGTTAGATGTTGTTGCTAAGTGGCTTTTAAGATTTTTATTTTTTTTCTGGCGTTGTCGGTGTTTTCCTTTGGAAGGGTGCTTTTTTTTTGGCCTCCCTGAACAGTGCATGCCGCGACGCTTCACGTGCCTTTCTGCGAATCTCCACTCCTCCTGCGTTTTACTTTTCTTGCGCAGAGTCCTTTTGAAGCTCTAGATTGGTTGACATTGTCGAGCTACAGGGACGGACGGAGGGTTTGTGCGTGCGTGCGTGCGTGTGTTTCTGTGTGTGCTTTTTTGCAGTAGTGAAAGTATCATGGCCGAACACTTGACGGATGAGCAGATCGGAGAGTTCAAGGAAGCTTTCAGCTTATTCGACAAGGATGGCGATGGTATACAGTATACAATGTTAATGCTGGCTTTTACGTTTTCTTGTAAACCGATCTTGTGAATCCATTACCGAGTCGGTTCGTCTGCTGCCGCCGACGTCTCTAGGAGAATCATCGGAGGTGGTCGGATGTCGGTAACGCGTGTTTCTATTTGTTCGCAGGCAGCATCACGATCCAGGAGCTTGGGACGGTGATGCGTTCCTTAGGACAAAACCCGACCGAAGTCGAACTCAAGGATATGATCCGTGAAGTCGACGCTGACGGAAATGGAACGATCGATTTCTCGGAGTTTCTGAATCTGATGGCACGGAAAATGAAGGTGCGTTTGTGGTGATGATGTGTAAGCATTTTGAGAGTTTGTTATAGAGTGAGTGTTTCCAGAGCAATCTAATCTCCGAAATTTGGGACGTCCAATATCTTTCCTGGAACGTAAGAAGCTTCCACTGAGTAATCTGGGCTGCTATTGACGAGTTCCAGGCCACTCTGCCAAGGTACTGCAGGACACAGATTCTGACGAGGAGTTAAAAGAGGCTTTCAAGGTCTTTGACAAGGATCAGAATGGCTTCATCTCTGCTGCTGAGGTATGTATGTGCGATTGTTGCCCCTTTAATTTACAGTCTTATGTTGAAGTGATTATTTCCAAGGTGTTCAGGCCATGGTTTTGCTCGTATCCTCCAATTACCAGACCCCTGGAAATTATGTAGAGGTACATGATTACTGGAAAGCCTGAATAGAAATTTCTTGGAAAATGGTTGAGATGGCTTTTTGGTCAAGGGAGAATCTGCCTGTAGCATGGAACTGTCTTCATGATTTTCAGATTTCCTTTGAATTTTGAAGATTTACATGCTTCACTAGCCTGTTTTGGTCCTTGCTCAGGCGTGTGTAAGTTCTTTGTCTGGTGTTACTGAGTAAGCATGGGGACTCTGGACTACAGTTGCGGCATGTGATGATAAATCTTGGGGAGAAGCTCACAGATGAGGAAGTTAACCAGATGATTCAGGAAGCTGACATAAATGGTGATGGTCAAGTCGACTATGAGGAATTTGTAAAAATGATGATGGCCAAGTAGTGTGGAAAATGGTGGTATCTTTTTTCTCCTCAACCTTCTGAGCAGATTTTTGAGGCAGCAATATGCTGGTGTCACAGACATGCCTGGTTCACATTTTCCTACAGCAATATGGCAGTTGTTGATGTCTTACAGTCAGATGGCTGTGCCTTTTGCATGTGATGTTGGCAGTGCATGGTTGGTGGACCCAGGTAGGTGCTTTTCTGACTACTTTATCAGTGGCTGGTGAATGATAGTGAGTTTCTGCATTGCAGATCACCTTGTGCATTCCTGTGGATCTATTTTTGTCCAGTCTCCTTGCCTTTCTTGAGAGGATATGTATTCCTTTTTGCACTGTGCCATTCTACATGCTTATGATGAGTTAATTCCATCTCACCTGCAACTGATTTTTGTGACGTCTGCTTGGCATGTGGTTTATGTGGCTTACAAATCAATCAGGGAAAGATTACACTGGTGTACATAAATTTGCAATGATAGTGTTTACTTATGGAATGTGGATTATCTTCTACAGTACTATGGATCCCCAGTGTATTTTTGTCCAGATATTCACTGCAAGATGGCTAACCTTTGCCAGTGAGATGTGCTACAAGTATATAACAAGCAATTGCGATCTTACCTTTGACTAATTATCAAACTTGAGCTTATTGTCTTCTCTATGTAGCTCACAAACCAATGAGGTGAAGATAATTGGGAGTTGTGTTTATATGTGAACCTTTAGTCCTGATGTGATATCCTTAGCAGCAACAGTAGTCATTTATTTAGTCTCCTCTTTTCAAGCAAGTCAAACCCAATTAGCTCCTTTGTAACAGGATTGAAATGAGGGCAAAATAGTGTTCTTGATGAAGAACATGGCAGGGATTCCACCCAGACCTCAAAGCTTAAAGTATGCATGCTTCTGCAAAATTGATGAATGGGAAGTGATCAAGCAAGTTCATGAAAGATTGCTTTAACTGCCCTGCAGAGTGGAGGCTCATCTCTGTTGAAATATTGACTGTGTTTACCAAAGCAAATTGATTCTATAGACCTTTGAGAATTGTTACATCAAGGCAGCTTGCTTTTGCAGTCATAGCCGATGCTTGAAATGTGCTGGCTGTGGTAAGTTAATTGAAGGCCAAGGGCTACATGGCTTGGCCACCCAGCATGTGATGATCATAAAGTCCTTAGATGGTGGCTTGGGAATTGTATGTAGGTCACAGCACTGTTACAGAGTCTTTGTCCTCTGTGATTATATGAGCCACAACAGGTTCAGCTTCTGAGATACTTCACTTATATTGGCTCTGCAACGGGAAGGTTTGCATTGTCCCTTGAAACCTGTCACTGCCTAGGTAGGTATACATATGTAGCCATACTGTATTTGTATCTGATCCTGATTTGACACTGCTGTTGCTGGAAAGGCTGTTTGTAGCGTGATGATTAGAGATCACAAGAGGAACTCAAATGATTTTCACCTCAGTGACGAGTCAAAAATTCGGCGTCTATGGCATGATGATATGGGTTGTGCTTGCGTACATGTATCATTGCTGCTTGATAACGCTTGGAGGAGATCCGCATAATAAACGTCGTCGGTAGTACATTACCTGATGACCTGAAGGTATGGCGAATACGAGACAGGTGAAGGTGGAAAGCCAATCTCGCGGAAGTCCACCGCTCTCACTAGACCACTTGGGACAGCAAACTGTACTTGCCATTTGCAGGATCCCATTGGAGCCCAGGATTAGGCTCTCAACTCGTAATTATCACGGCAGCACGGCAGCACTTTACAGCTCAGGACATATCCATTTTCTTGCTGGACACATGTAGGCTGACAATGACTGACTGACTGCCTTCAGAAAACTGATGTCCTCGACTGACAACGAATGTGAGATGAACTTGTCCTTCACACGCCGCATTGTCTATGGCAGTGTGCAGAGCCTTGGCGATGCGGCATACAATCCAGAGTTATGGGCTTGATGCTCTGAACTGAGCTCTAATCCACCGAAGTAATTTGCATCTGTTCAATGCATCAGCTCTCGAGCAGAGTGTGAACCAGAAACGTCATATAACAAATGACACAGTTCAGAGGTCCCATTCTCTGTACCCACTTGATGCCGAGGTGCTTTCAAACAGAGTGTAAATCAGAATTGTCATGATACTACGCGACATGGTTCGAAGCAACTTTTATTCTCTGTATCTGCTCGTTGCTGAGATGCATTACTCTCCAACAGCGAGCAGATTTAACACGTCGAAACACATTACCGTATTAACAGCTTTCATTCTGTATCCCATTATTTGTGCTACTGTACAGCGTGAGGAATGCAGCAAGTAAAACTTGGCGCATGAGTGTGGTTTAGGGGGGTACACCCAGAGCACCCCTATGAAGCTAATAGTCAAGATCCCTAAGGTTTTGCCGGGAAAGAGGGTGTTCTTGGCATGACCCAGAGCTAGGAAGCTCTGGATGTACTCCCTAAACTACAGTCTTGCCGCACGTATTGAGTGAGTTTGTACATATGAAAAGGGTTTTAGTGGTCTCTGTTGTTTACAATTTTGCTTTAGCTTCATATTTATGAGAAATACAAGGATTCTTTCATATATTCTTTGCTGGTGTTCTAATATATGAAACTCTTGTTCCAGGCAAACGGGAAAATTTGGTTTGGATACTGTGGGCAAATTCAACCTCTACCGAATACAACGCAGGAGTCTCATATTTGGAACTGAGAAACAGATAAAGATAGAGATGATTGAAGAGAATCTAGATTTCAAACCCTAGATAAGCATTTTATTTTCACAGGGCTTGAACCTCTGCAAGCGACTAGAACTTTTGTGATGATCAGTTATGCCATCAAGACCAGATGAACGCATCTACATCACAACAAAAGTGCATATGACTGCATATAATTGCACATCAACTCCATCTCAGTTGATAAACCAAATGTAAGAGGGCACCATATACAGCTACCAGTCTCATAGGGAAGAAAGAAAGATGATTCATCATGGCTCACATGTGAGGTGCTTGTTGATGGAAGGGGTCCTTCTATTTTGGAACCATAATTCAGTTTAACAATAGCTTGCAGCTATGGTGGTCACATTGGTTGTAAAATATTCCCAGCTCAAACTGTATTTGACTTGAACTAGTGGCATGGTGAACCCTCATATACAAGAGAAACTTCTCGCCTCAAACTTGACCTGTATCTTGTACAGAATATCTTGAACGATTAGTTGCTTTTCCGACCAGAGTCAATTTTCATTGTCTCAACTACTCTTTATTGGTTTAAAGATTATACAGCCACAGCATATCCCTGCATGTTAGGGAGTCCCAGGGATGGAAAGACTGGGTGGGAATACCACTATGACTTGTGACTGCAGAACTGAACTAAGATTTGTAACAGCAGTCATTTGAACTCCATGTCAGAAAGATGAACTTTATCTGTCCCCTCCCCCAATTCAGGGTTTGATACTAAGAGATTGCATTCTTTTTTAGCAAACCTGATAAAATGTTATCTACACGGTCTGTCACTTGTGAGCAATCAGCTTCTGAGCTTCCCATCTCAATTGTATGATACTCCATGCCCATCCATTGTGACATAGCCTGAAAATGTGGGCGTATAAAATATGGGCTCACAAGTTCCAGAATTGCTGTCTTCTCAGGCCTAGCAAACAAAACATGTGAGAGGCCCGCCCCATGTGCCCCCACTATGCTTGAGGCTTCTTGAACTTCCCGTAACTGCTCTTCCATTGACATGTGTGCAAGCAAACCATTGACTACACTGACACCCAACTCATCACTTGCCCTCTGGCTTGCCCAAGTCTTCAGAGCGTCCAGAACTTCTTCTTCATTGCTAAGGCGTGATTCAGGCTTTCCTGTATGCCGTGGATGTGCCAAATAGTCTTCCCGTCTTACGAACAAAACTTTTGCAACCCTGGGCTCCTTTGGGGAATGTGTTGCAGATGAAAGATTGAATGCTGAGGTGAACATCTCACCAAATTCTCGCAACCTAGGAGTTTGGTATCGGGAACCTTTTTCTGCATCTGAGGCAGAACACCCCTGGCAAAAGATGCTTTGACTCAGACCTTTGAAGAGGGGGGTATCATACCCTAATGGTGCAAAAATCAGATGGTTGAAGCATACTGGCCCTTCCAAGTGCTTTGCAAAATTCAGTCCACTGAACATTGCTTGCCATCCATCATCCATAGTCGACTGCAAAAACAACCCAAACCAAGAAACTGGATTCACTGTTGTCATGCTAAAGAGAGAGCATATGTCTGCAGGGAACTCTGAGACTGTGGCTTCATGCAGTGGGAGATATTCACAAACATTTTCTTAATAGTTTAACCTCACATACAGGATCATAGCTCAATATGTTGCACTGAAAGTTAGTGGGGCTGCAGATAATGCTTGGTTGAGTTCACTGTGTTACAATTTCATTCCAATAATCTGATTGCCAATGCCTACTTTATGTTGTAGAAACTGGGGCTGAAATGGGGGTAGTCTGTAAGATGGAGCAACTTCTTTACCTTGCAATGTCCATCAACAAATATCAACTGTGGTCGCTGCTTCAGGTTGGCTATCCGTGCAGTAATATATGCACTGTACCAATCTGTGACTGTGTGGAAGAGGTTGGCATACTCAAACCGAGTCACCACCACTACTGGCTGTGTCACAATCTGTATTCAAGCCCCAAGGTCTCATCACACGTTGCACACCTCAATCACAAGGAAAGATTATACACATCATTGGTGAGAAGCTTTATGAATGAACTAGATAACTGGTAAGGAAGAAACATACCTGAGCACAGGTAACCTCATTGAGTGGAATGGTGTGAATCTGTTCAAACAGGTGTTGCATAGTGTGTTCTTGAATCAGTCCCTGTGGCATCACGTAATGCAGCAGTGTCTTGTTGAAGAGAGGCTTCCTCCCCACTCTTTCGTGCACAATGATTTGGAATGCACCAGATGTGAAGTAGGGAAGCTCATCCTCCTCATTTCTTCCGATCACTGATTCCAAAGGCTCCCCCCCTTCGGACATCTCAATCTTTTCAGGGTTCATAACCATATTTTTGCCTTCACAAATAGAAGTCCGTAATGTTTCACTATAGAAGCAGTGGAAAGAACCCTCCCCAAGAGGTTCGATCTGAGTTGCCTCTACATGTTGTGTCTGTACATCTGCACCAGTCAACCTTCCTTCATCCTTGCTCACTGTCCAGGTCCCCATGGCTTCCTTAAATCCGAAAGAGCTTCGGTCCAGCAGCCCACTCTTTCTGTTGAGATTCATCCTCAACCGTGGCTCTGACTCAAACACGCGGAAGGTCTGAGTGAAGCCATTGCCAAAGAAAGCTTCACAAGAAGCAGGGTCGACAGTTGACTCTGGGGCCCATGATATGAAGGAGGGCAGGTGAGGCCATGGCTTTTCCGACACCTGAATTACGATGGGAGTGAATTTCGAGGGAGCGTTCTCGCCTCCCCAGGAATGCATCAAGTAGACTAACAATTGCAATACATTCAACATCACCAGCAATACCACCACTCTCTTCACACATGTCCTCTTGATTCCCCGACACAACCACTTCCTTTTAAGTGTCCCCATCTAGAATTTACAACAGCACAGCCTCCAAACCTCAAACTTCCGTCCCAATCGTCCCCGCTCAAATCCTCGCCCCGTTCTACCGCCCCTCCAGAAGCTAAGAGCAGCAGCGACCGAATCCATACAAAGAACCTGCTCACCTAGAATGGAGTCTTTTCCCCCTTGAATGCCAATGAAGGAACTAACTTCCTCCAAGTCCTTCTTCATCTTCACCTTTTTTCCAAAGCATCCAAGACAGCTGCTCGTCTCCCTAGAAAATCTGGCTGCCACTTCCCAGAAAGAAGTATGTCGAATTCTCCACATGGGTTATCCAACCCCTCCATCGTATCCTCCTTTTCCCCAATCCCATCACTCCAATCGCCTCCTCCTTCCTTCCCACATCCTCAAACGAGTCCCGCAACCCTCGTTTCACCAGAACACAGAGACACAAAGCGACACCAATACCAAAAACCACAAAGGAACAAACACACCGGCAACAACAAAATCCAAACTTCCTCTACAAGCAAAAATCCATCCTCCTTTCACCAGAGAACAAACACAAGCAACTCCAACACCAAAAACCACATGGAAACAAACACAAGAGTAGCAGCAGCAACAACAGGAACAACAACAACAACAACAAAACCACGACAAAAATCCAAACCACCTCTACAAACACTAATAATACAAGCAGCAATCCATCCTCCCACAAAGATCAAAATTTCAAAGAGCAATAGAAGGGGGGAAAAAAAAAAAAAGGAAAAAAAAGATTCAAGAAGCCAAGAGAAAACCCAAATTCTAGCAATAAGAGGACCGAATCTTACAGGTGCTCGGAAAGAGTTTACGCATGCCCCAGTTCGTACGACAGAGGAGAACAAGCACGGTCGCTGCGACGACTGGAGGGTGAGACAGGCGCACGGGGGTGATGGCTTCGGAATACCAACCAAAAGTGCCATGCATAGTCGCATCCCTAGGCTGGGGTGAAAAGCGTAAGTAGCTTTACGAAAACGGGTAGGCACCTAAAAGGCTATGCGAAACAGGTAAAAGTAATGTACCTATGTACATACATATTTGAGCGATCAATTATTTTATTTTATTTCATATGTTTTTGTACGGTTTTTAAAAAATTCATCATTATTTATGTCAATGTTAAATTTAACTTAAATTAATACATATTTAATAGACATGAAAAATTTATATATATATATATATATCCATGTTGATGGGTAGGAAAAAAGGAGTGAAATAGTTATAAAAGAAAGGTAGTTATTAGGAAAGGTGGGAGATAGTTATTAAAAAAAAAATTAATAAGAAAAAGAAGTAGTTATTAAGAAAGAAACGAAGTAGTTAGATTTGAAAATGAGGTAGTTATTGAATGGTCTATGGATAACCATAAGAAAGATTCCCAAAAAAATCTCCCATATACCCAGTTTGATTACTGGTCACTGGAATGTGTACCCACAAGAACAAAAAGGGAGGACTCTTCACTTCATCACGCGACTTCTCTTTGGTTGTATGGAAATTCTAATCCTAAAATTGGCTGCCACTATTTTTGCCCTGGACTAATAGAGCCCTTCCTATGAACACCCTACCCATGGTTCCTTAGTTATTACCTAAGGAAAAATCATGATTATAACTCCTTGCAAAGAACACACTAGCTA
>Ga0116229_10006496_pt1 | contig 18789 bp, 16 predicted proteins | sample S1TSphgellanicum_3_FD_87313 | JGI IMG/M metagenome (GOLD analysis project Ga0116229, IMG submission 87313) | Host-associated microbial communities from peat moss isolated from Minnesota, USA - S1T2_Fc - Sphagnum magellanicum MG | ecosystem: Host-associated > Plants > Peat moss > Unclassified... | reverse complement strand
GGGGGGGGAAACGGGGGGGGGGGGGGAGGTAGTGAGGGGGGTGACTTTTACGAAAAAATTTTTTGTTTCAAATTTTTTCTTCCTCCCTTCCGTCGGGGGCAGGGGGGACACGCGACCCCCCCCCCCCCCCGTGTACCTTTCTGAGTGAGCCATCTTAGTGACCATGTTAAGCGCAAATGTGCAAAACATTGCTGTTAAAGAACATGCGAATATTTTTTAATTTAAATAAAATTTTGTTGAAAATTCAGAAGTTTTATTTTATTTGAATTGAAATCAAATTTTCAAAATAAAATAATTATTCAATAGTGAAATGCTGAACCTGAAAAAGTATTATGATACTAAGCAACAAGATTATCAGTTGTCAAACTATAAAAAGGTTGAGTCCTTGTTGGTTGGTTAGGAAAATCCAACTCAATAGTAAATGTATGATTCCATGGTACATTATAACATGCTTGCAACAATGCTTTTGAAGTTATAAAAATTAAAATTTAATATTTTGTCATTTAGAAGGATCAACACAGTGGTTAAATGAAAGAATTTTAGAATCTCGACTAATCATTGATACATCATTTTATTTGACAAACATCTAATTCATTTTTGGATTCTCAAAATTAATTTGAAAAAGACTACTATTACTAATAATAATAATAGAAGATAAAAAGCCTTTGGGAAAATTACATACATTCATTTGAATAATATCAACTTCTAAAAACAAATGTGACAAGACATAAAATATTTGACTTTTCCATAATAACTTCAAATTGGGAAAATTTTAGATTCAAAAAGTTTGATCTATCAAAAACATGTTTTCCTTCTCATCTAAAAATTAACTTATTTGATGATCCAACAACAACCTTCATAATTCCTTGATATGATTTAAGAAATTTCATCAATTTAAATCCAAAATTGTTATCCTATTGTGATCATCAAAAGTTTAAAAATAAATGTTTAATACATAATGACATCAAATATTTTATAAAGCAAATAGTGTCCAAAGGCTAGGACAAACTGACTGTTGTGGTCCCACAAGAACACCATTAGGATGCGTGGGTCCATTGTTTAATATTTTATTAAATGTGTGAGAGTGTAAGTCTGATGGGTGGAAACTAACCATTGACACCATTATTATTTCTTTCACTAATTTAAATAAGGGGGGTGTGAGTCCCTCTTTCCCTTCCCCTTGGAGAGATTCCTTTTACCCTTAATCTATTTTTTTCCCCAAACCCAAGAATAGTTCACTGAACAATAATGCCACATGAAGCTTCTTTTCTCATCAATTTTTTTAAACCAAACATATGGTTTGCCATTTCGTTTAGGGTTTTAAAAATATTATGAAAGATGAGGTTGGTAATTGGTTTAGGGTTTAGAAAGCCTATAAAGGATGGAGTGCAATCTCAAAGTAAAACATTTAAAAACTTCATATTTTAAGGTATCATGAACCCTCTTTCATTACATTCCTAGTTATTGTTTTGTTTTTTAATGAAAAAAATTAATAGACAAAATTAATTTTCATTTTACCTTGTGTTATTTCAAGTATTGACACAATTATTAAATATATTAACATAGATATTGATGTAAGGTACACTACAATCATAGAAATTGCATACCCTTGATAAAAGTTTCAATAATGTGTAATGTTTATCACAATGACATAATAGGTATTATAGTGAGTATATAGAATCAAAACATCAATATTGTTTATAATTAACCTAGATTTGGAATAAGGCATAAGTGTAAATAGGTTTAACAATGTGCATAAATTTGTAATAATTATATCAATGATATTTTAGGGTTTTCAATTCACCTATGAAATAAAACCAAAGGTATTGCAATTGTTTGGAAGTTTCACCATTGGTATTCTATGTCTTTGTACTTTAAATTTACACATATTCATGTATATTATGATATGTAACTATTGTTTGGATTTTGTGACTTGACATATATATCGTTTTGTAATTATGGTAAGATGTTTTTATTATTCACAAGTAAAATTGTGTGTACCCAACATTAATGTAAAGAGTGCACATTTTCTTAGGTTATAAAACATAGGTACTATCAAGAAGTTTGATAATTTGCATTCAAAGCAATTGGGCCTACATCATCAGTATTACCATGTTCATATATACCCACATATTAAATATTGAACTACATCAATTGAAAATGTAGCTATGACATAAGAATTGAAAAGTTTTAATTTATGATAAGGATATTTAGAAAATCACAATTTGTTTTATTTAATATAGCTTGCGTGTGTTCTTATGTTTTGATTCTAGTGGTACATGTATCAAAGTACACAATGGTACGCCCAAAAGGTGTTCATGTTCAAGATGTGACCACTCTTGTTTTGATGCCCAAAATTCACCAAGGTTTTGGGAATGTAATGGATGTCATGACTTGTTACGTACCATGGGCCAATGTGGGGGAATACATTGAGAGAATAAAAAACAACAAGGAAGCACCATGCCAATCCATACGGTGGCACTATGACCAACCACAAAACTTGAAAAAGGCAAGAATTGATAGTCACATTGGTCATCATTGGTAAATAGTCACATGGAAATAATGCACTTGAAGTGGGGATCTATGTGGGTACAACATATTGAAATCAATAACATTAGTTATGTTTTGTATACATCTAAGTACCATTGTAATTTTGGACTAAATGTTGTGATGATTTGAAGTAGCCCAAATCAAAAAAACAATGGTGCATGGCCAAGTTTTCTATGAAGAGCTTGTGCAAGTATTCAAATGTTGTGGAAATTGTTTGGTATCATCAAGAGCACACCCATAAAAAATATGGCAGTCCAATCCATGGAACATTTGACCTTAAATCTCAATCATGGAAATCCCAATATGTAAATTGCATTTCAGTAAAATTGAAGGCGTGGATTCAAGAGTGGTTGGACAATAGCTTTACTATTAAGCAAATATATAAAGAACATAAAAAAATATGGTACCATGCATGTTTTCTTAGAAAAGAAGCTTCTGGAAATGATTTTTTTGATTCAATAAACCATCTGATAATATGATAATAAGATGAAGAAAGGGTGTTGGAAGCACCACATTAATGATCATATGAATGTGCATATGTGGGCTTTGGAACATCTGGAAAATGTTTTTTTCTTGTAAGAGGAAGACAAAATGAAGGATTTATCCTTCAAAAATTGGCATACAAACACCATTGCAAATTGCTTGGTTGTCAGAGTTTGGGCGTGGAACACTTTCCATGTATGCAACTTTTGGTGCCAATGTGCAAAGGTACCACCTAATCACCTTGATGGTATTTGACTATCATTGTTAAGGTTTATTGGTAGCATGGGTAATCACAAGCCAATAAACAAAATTGGACTTAATACAATGGTTATTACCATTGAAAAAACATGCATTCAAAAAAGATCGCACTTGGAGGCCTTCATGTTTCATCATAGATGATGCCCCTCAAGAATGTCATGCAATCAAGTACAACACACAATTTACCTACCTTGTCCCATTTTGTTTTGTGTAATTTTGCTTTTGGGGTGTTTTTTTTCTTTTAATGTTTTTTCAATATTCTCACATGGTTATGGGTGTGGTTGCATTTTCCTTTTGTTTGTTTGTTTATGTTTTTCCATATCAAATTGAAAATTTATCATTCTTTTGTTAATGGATAATAATTTTTTTTGTAGTCATGTATGGAAGGAGGAAAATGTGCCAATGTACTTTGTGTGCATGGCATGTTTTGAAAATTTGGAATAGAAACATCATTTCAAATATGCCAAAGTATGGAGATTTGAGGGACTACATCTCCCAAGCTTGAAGGCCACCATGTACAAGTCCATTGAATGTAAAAAAAGTATTGAGGATTTTGTTGGGCACACACAAAATAAGTGGAGGATTTTGGGGGTGTCATGTTTCATAATTATTTTTGGGCTCACTACGATAAGTTTGGTAAATGTGTTCGATTCACATTTTATTTTGGGCTGTACATTATTACATAATCCAAAATATAATACATCACATATGTATTAATATTCCAAGGCTAAAATTGAACATATTGTAATATGCATGTCATGTATATTTGAATTCCATAACCAAATATCACTGTGACATAAGTAATAAATTGAACATAAGTATTGCAATATGGCTCTTAGCTTATTGAAGCTATTTTCAAGTCCAACATCCTAGTTATTCCAATACCCATGTCATATGTACTTAAATTTCATAACACTATCCATGTAACATACATATTATTTATAATAAGTTGAACATAGGTATTGCAAAATGGGACTTTTTGCTTGTTGAAGTTATTTTCAAGTCAAAAAGATTGTGGAAGATGGCATATTATGGACTCACACAATCACCAAATGGCATTTGATTTCTCCAAAAAATATTGAAAAACCATGGCATGTTATGTCACAAGACACCATTATTCAATGGTGTTTGGTTCCTAAGTCTTACATTATGTATGTTTGTTGTTCTTGCAAGTGGGCAATTCGAAGCAACTTGTGTAAGCACCAAATTGCAATCATTTTGCTCACAAGCGACATTTCAGATCCACTCTTTTCGAGTTTTGTGGGACATATTTTGGTTCACAAAAGGAAGGTTTGGATGTTTTATGTACCACACCTTTTATGGATGATTTGATATTGGCCTTTGATGATGATTGTGATGATGATGATGATAAAGATGGTAAGTTACAACTGCATGTTGATGTGGATAGACATTCACAATTTCTTGATGAAAACATACCAAGTGAAGATGACCCTGTGACAATTGAAGTGGCCATGTACAAGTTCATTTCAAATCACTTAATAATTATTAATGCCATTGCAGAATAGTGCCAATTGGGTGGACAAATTCTTTGTGACCACATGACGACTATACTTCTTCAAGTGTATGTGGGTCATCCATGCATTATAGTTCATTAAATCTATGGATACCCTTCATCCTACATTTGTATTTGAAAAGATTAATGATGGCCTTCCTAACATTGAAAAACGCATGAAGGATTGGTATGAAAAATACACCTCCAAAGAACATTAAAACTTAAAATGATCCAAGTACTATTTTTGTTATATTGGCAAAAGCCATAGTAGGAAATCCATATACAAGTATGAACTTGTGTTGTTCCAATGGTCAATACCTATGTTTGTAAAATAGGTGTGGTATATTGCTTAAATTGTTTTTCCAATTTGAATTGCATAATATTGATGTGATTATTTTCTATGTCATGAATTGGTGAACTTTTTTTGAAAGAAATGTCAAAAACTAGGTTTATTTTATAGTTGGATTGTAAATATAACAATACCATGGAGTAGATCATTTGAAACCACCATTATTATGGTGTTTTGTGGGGTGTTTCAAATAGTGCATACATGTGGGCCACAAAGGTTTTAAGAGGTTACATAATATGGGGTTGAATAGATAATTAGGTTTACTTATCTATTTAGCCAATAGCAACCTAAATCTAAGTTCTAAATACTTAGACACCTAGATGATATTGAAATTATTTGGGTGGGTTATGTCTCTTTCAAAATTCAATATTAGTTAGTTGTCATGAGTGGCCTATTATCCCAAGGCCACACATTTGATTCTTCAAATAATTCCTATATCCATGTGCCAAAATGCACTTTCAAATCCTATGTCTTGATCATTCCATTTCACACATTCTTGGTTAATGGGCAATACCTATGCTAAAAATCTATGACATAACAAATATTAAAAATTTGGTGTTTTCATCAATCCTAAATTGAAATAGGTTGTTTACATGAATGAATTTGAAGTTTGCAAGTTCATTAATTACAATATTTATGTTGGGATTCAAGTCACCCTTGTAATACCTATGATGGGGGATGTGTAATATTCAAACACGTTACAAAACATACTTTCACACAAGACAATTACAATCTTTTTAAAACATGTAATTTTATCAAAATAAAATATTAACCTTTTTAGTCCTCCATGGTATACAACTACTTGCATTGTACCTCGTAGTGAATTAGAAGATGCAATCAACAAATATATAATCCATCAAAATTCATATTTTAGTTTATGTGAAAAGATCCAATATAAACAAAAATGTTTATGACACATTCACATCAATGGCAACATTTGGATATTGACACTACGTGATCCCCATGTACCTCAATACAAATGTGTAATTTTTGATTCCAACAAACCATCTAACAAAATTTTAAATGATGACATGTATGAAAAAATCCAGAATTTTCTTCCATCTTGTCTATTAACATATATTTATGCCTATACAATGCAACATGATACATCTTTATGTGGACTTTATGTAATTGCATATGTACTTGACATTACATTTAAAATCCAACAAAAATCTTCAAGATATATTATCACTAATGAAAAACCATACTAATTTTTTTTTCAAACCATCTTTTTATACCATACCCAAAATAATAAATTTATGTAAAGTAAAATAATTAAATGAACAAAATATTGCCTTTACACTTTTCCTTATTGAAACAAAACCTCAATCCTTAAATCACCCAAACCATAGGGCAAAAATATAAACATACAAATCATTGGATTTGGGGATATCATAGACATTTTCAAAATCTACCATCAAATATTGAAATTGTTATGAAAACAATTGATTTGTTTGTAAATGGAATTTATTAAAAGAAAATTGAAAATGTTAATTCAAATTAATATCATTATTTAAAATTTTCATTGAATGTTCTATTTACCCTAATTTATATTAATTTAACTAACTTAATTGATTTTAATTAATTAAAAGTATATTTATGTTAATTGAACTAGTTTATATCTAGTTTAATTTATGTTAAATTATCCGGTTTAATCAAAATTTTCCATTTTTGACTATTTTATTTTAATTTAATTACTTTAGTGAATTTAAACTTAATATAACAAGGTTTAGTCAAATTTAGCATAATGTAAACAAGTTCTCCATCTATAATTAAATCAAAATACACAATTTTCACTTTTTGAAATTAACTAAAAAACATCATCAACACTAGTAGTGCATAGCATAATAAAACACTAATTATGCAATACTTATGTTGGGGTTCCATGATTGCAACATGTTAATTCAACATAATCACAATATACATTCAAAAATATTGTTGATTACGTAATACTTATGTCGTGATTCAATCGTTAATAAAAATATTCAAATATATGATTAAATTTACGACTAGTATTGTAATTATAAAAGACAAAAATGACTAATAGCCCTAAAGTCATTACAGATGAATCATTTAAGACAATAGTCACTTAGGATATGATGTGGAACAATGATGTGGCAAATGTCATCCATTAATCATAAAAGATATATGTGAAGTCATTAGTGATAGTTTAGTTATTTTTTGTTATTACAAATTGGACCCAAAAACTTGGGAAACATTAATTTTTAAATTATAATATTTATTATTATAGATTTATATAATATAATATAAATAATAAGTTGTATTTTTATTTAAATTATTTTTAATCTCATTGTTTTCCATCCTATCGATTGTTGACATGTGTCACTACCTAAACTAGGTTTAAAACTTGATTTAAGTGGATAAATAAACCATCTAATCTACTTATTTATGTTCACCTAGGTAACCACCTAACTTAGGTAGTTTAGGTAGGTATGAAATATTCAATCAATATTCCAATGTTGACCACAACACATGTCATTTGAGAAGTTTAATCCTTGGACCCCAAGGATGAAGTTCAACTCCTTTACCACCAAGCCACCCCACTTCTTGTATAAATAATCTAATGTTTATTCTATTTAAACCATACTTCCATTAAACATTACACAAAACTTCAAATATAGTAAATCGTATCTTATTGATAATTTATCGAAATGAAAAAATTGAAAATTTATTCATAAATTTCTTTTAATAATGTACACAACTATATTATTATTTTTTAAATGTAAATTTAGTTCAAAAGAAAATTATTTGAATTTTTTGGTTGAATAACAATTCAATGACCATAATTTGGAAAAATTAAATTCAAACACGTGATTTGTAAATGAAAAACCTTTATGGCTAACACATGAATAAATAAAATAAAACTTTGATATCTTAAACCTTTATTTGGTTTATGAATTTATATTACAATTTTGCTTCCAATATATCATAATTTATTAATAACTTTTAATTTACAAGTATGATTCCATGTAATTTATCCACATAAAATATTAATTAATGGATCATAAATCATATATATATATATATAATATGAGGTAGAATTCAATCTAAATAATTTAATTTAATATCAAAATATTAACTAATTTTTTGAAATTATATATTTCCCATATCTTACACTTCTATTTTATTTTTAAATTGAGATATAAAAAAATAATTATAATATGTCATAATTTTACCATTAAAATTTATTTCAATGTATAATATTTTATTTAATCACATTGAATATTTAAAATGGATTATATATCAAATATATTTAAGAAAAATGGAATAAATATTTTTATGTTACTTATATGTATAATATTAATTAAAATAATTTCTTACATGTTGTAGTTTATTATGCCCATTTATACTCATATTAAATTATTAATATTCATTTTTGAACATTGTAAAATAATTGTATGACCACCTAAGGTACCACATCATTTAAGGTTAGTGATTTTATAGTTATACAAGGTGCCACACTGTCCATGTAAAGTAATTACTTAATCGTATATAAGTCATTTTATAAGTTTCCAAAGTTCAAAACATATAATGCGACCCATATGCCAATGATGGAGGATATTAATTGATTAATTAATTATAAAAAATGCTACAACATTGTGACAATATTTTCCACATCATTTGAAGTAGTTGAAATTTAATCATAAATTAGATATGCGTATTTCATTACTTGAAAAAATGACAACTAAATGATCCATGTCGATGTTTTATTTTTTAACACACATTTGAAAACCATAATAGGTGAAATATGGTCAATGGGAAATGGATGAAATATGTTGATTCCGTAAATTTTCATCCATTAGTCATGTAAATGACTAATCTATTATTCATACTTACTCCACATAGATAATGAAGTTGTAATAAATGACTATGGTCATTGATAAAATCATCCAGGGCAAATAATCATTATTTTTTTGGTTTAAAAAAAAGAATTTCTACTAGTAAATTAACCTTTATTATAATTTGTAATACCTATGAACGGGGTATGTGAGAAATATACAATACCTATGTTAGGGGTTCAATGATTGCAACATGTTGACTCACAATATTCATTATAAAATACATTTGGTCACCATATTATTCCAATTACTTAACAATGTTGCACCAATGATCACATATATGAACATTCATTTCAACACAAATGCATGATGTGGAAATACATGGGTGCATGTGGGGCGAATCACATCTTTATTGTTCATTTGTTACTTTTTTTTGGACGACCCTTGTGACTCTTTCACACCACCTTCATGTTCCCTAATGGCTTCTCCTTATATTTTTCCTTGGTTATTTTTTTGACCTTTTATTTACCCTAAGCTTTGCCCATCTTTTTTAACTTTTCTTTACCCTTTACCTTGGCCACCCCTAAGGTGTTCTCCTTGGCCTTGCCCACCTTCCTTGGTGCGGCTTGTGAACTACAAAGGGATTTTCTTCTTTTGCTATCAAATCCTATAGGCTCTTCCACCACCTCCTCTTCCTAATCATCATCACCTTCCTCATTCTCCTCACCCTCCTCAACATTTAATCACCCACCCATAAATCTTCGCATAACTTCCAATGGCCAAGCTTTATAGTGTTTCCATGTGATCATATCAAGCTCCCTTTTCTTCATCAATAAATGTTTCGATGTATGCCTTCTTGTAATTTTCCTCCCCATCCCACCTCATAATCCTACAATGAACATGTCAAAAAAATTAAAACTAGAAAATAATGAAATTAATCTAAAAGTCATTAAATTAGATGTTTAATTACTCACCAAAAATGAATCATTTGGTTTATATGGTATTTCTCCAACCCTAGTAGCATCTCCTTTCTTTCTTTGGCAAACCATGGGCATTTGGATCTATATGCTCACCCCAACCTCATGTATGTTGGAAAAAGTTTGGAAGTTTGGACAAGGTCATTAACCTTGTCATTATTTTCCAAATTTAAGAAAGACTTCCATGAAACCTCCCTTGCACCCCATGTAGCAATGTTTAGTAGCTTTGGCAAGGCATCTTCCAAAATTAATGCCAATGGGAGTAAGCTAAGGTTGGGAACTTTCTTGCTCCATTTGAATAAGAAAGTGCAATTGATAATTGCCCTTCTTCTCCATTCATTTGACATTTTGGACACATTCTTCCTTGTTCGAAAGTGCATGGTGTTTTGAACCCATTGGTTCATCTTGGCATGCTCTTATCTATGTGGGCCATTCAGATTATAGGGCGAATTCCCCACCTTTTCCCTATGGAGCCAAATCTTATGAATGTCCTTGAGATGGCAACGTAAGATAATCTATTGTTTCCATGGACTTAGAATACATAAAGAACATTCCCACTACTTACCAACCTCATGCCTTTTCTTCCAATGGGGTGAAATCATGATCAAAGGAGCTAGGGGGTCAAAACCTATAACTAGAAGCCAAAAGGATTAGTTTGGAAAAGGATTGCAAGTTTTTTTTCCCAAAAAACAATTTTAAATGCAAATGAAATTTTAAATGAAATTTTTTGTAACTTGTTGTAAAAAATATTTAAATGTTCCCCAATGCATCATTTTTTTTGGTTAGTTATTATTGAATAAATATGAATTTTTAAAAGTCTGCAAATTCCTTACAAATTCAATGTTTCATCTTGAAAAATGATCAAATTTTAAATCATTGCCAAAAATTAAAATTTCACGTTCTTTGGTTTTATTATATTTTAAGTTATAACTTTTTTTCATACATCATGTACATTATAACCCATTTATATGTGGTAAAGGACTCTTGAAGCTCTGAAATTTTGAAGCAATTTTGAAACATTCTTTGAATTTTTAAAGTTTTAGAATTCCACATTTTTAAAAGTATGAGTGCTTTTTGAGTGTGGATAATATGCTCTTATCATGTATATTTTTTTCAATGATTTTTTTTAATTATATGATTCCTTTTGATAATCCTTTGCAAAATTGACTCCATCTGACATAGTAGGTGTACATTTTCAAACATCCTAAATTAAAACCAAAACTTAAAATTGGATTGAATGAATTTTTATTCTAAGTTCCTTGACGTTCATATAAGGGGAAAATGAATAATTTACCATGATTACTATGGTTTTAAATGATAATAAAAAAAAAAATGTTTGATTTTGATTAATTATATCTAACATCTTATGCCCTTTTTTGCTCCTAATTATGTGTTTTGACCTTAAAGGCACCAAAGTAAAAGTCCTTTTCCAAGGACTACACATGACACTTGTCATTCTTGCATTGGTTTATAATTTAACATTATGTATTTTGAATACCCCATTTAGCACTGGATTTTAGATATACATACATTTTGACTAAAATTTGATTTTATATCACGTATATTATGCATTCATGCCTTCTATCACATATATATGAACAACTTTTGTTAAAGCCACACAAAATCCATAATTTTTAGGGTTAAAAGCACTTTTGAACCAAATGTGCTCAAATGGATTATAAAAAAAAATTCATCAGTTCAAGTCCTTTTGGCCTTCTAATCATCAATGTTAAAATACTCTTCAATTAAAAAAATAAATGGTGCACATTTGGTAGAAAAAATAGACGTTTGAAAAAAACAGGGATTGTCCACTCTTAAGGTTTGAATGTTTTGAACATGCAAAAACATTTTTGATTTGTGTCAAACTTTGAGAATGTAAACTTTGCAATTAATGGAAAATATTCCGAAAAAAATTATGACAATCCAAACTATTATGTTTCCCTTGTGATCTTTCAAACATACAAAAATATAGTTTTAAGGAATGTCCACTCACTTAGGTGCCTCCTTTGATTGTGATTTTACCCAATGATCATTTTATTTGGCTACTAAATAATTGAATGCTACAACAAAACAACAAAAAAAAAAAAACAATACAACCAACATAGGTATTGAATGAACATGAAAACAATGTAACAAAATGAATACCCATGACATAAGTAACAAATTTGCAACTATGGAATTTTGACATATATGTTTGCTCCTAACATGGGTATTACACTAATGATCTCAAACAATTAAAATGCATCATAAAGTATTATACCACATTAGGTGCACCAAAACCTTAAACCCCTAAACCTAATACCCATTGCATGAAATTAGTCTAAGGTTTAAAGTACAAAAGATATATATAACACCAACATTGTAAACCCCTAAACCTTTAAACTTATGTTTTATGCAATACTCTAAACCCTTAAACCCAATACCCATTTTTTTGTTTCAAGGTTGGAAAACATTGAACAGAATTTCATGCAATACCAATTTGACATAAGTATTGCAAAAAATTGAGTTTAGGGTTTTGAGCACAAAACATAAACATTGCATTAAAATCTTAAACCCAATACCTATGATCCAAATATTTCAAGGTTTGAAACCATAAACCTAAATTCTTATAGTAGGTATTCAACAATGAACATAGATATTGCAATAATTTGGGTTTAAAGTTTTGAGCATGAAAGAAAAATATTTCACCAAAACCCTAAAACCATAAATTGTAAACCATTGTTTCATGCAATACTTTAAACTTCAAAACCCAATACCTATGTTTCGAATATTTCAATGGTTGATAAACTTTAAATTCAATTTCCTACTATATTTATTCAACATATGTATTGCATGATATTGGGTTTAGGGTTTTGGGCATGAAACAAATATTACAAGGAAGGTGTGGTACACAATTTTATGAAAAGATGTAATTGGTATTGTCATGTCAACCATATAAAGACCCAAAAATATTACAAATAAAAAAATTGTTTAAAAAAAAATTATTTCCTATCAAATCAATGACAAAGTCAAGTATGACTTCATGTTAAACATTTGTAGATTTTTCCATGGTCACAAATTCTATAAGTTCAAACAATAATGCTTGTGCCAATTGTTTACCTCCCTCTTTCATAATTTTTTCACCACTAACAAGGGAAATTTTCCTTTGCAATGTTGCCCATTGAATCTCCAATAATTAATTTCAAATACATCAAATTATTTGCAATGTTAAAAAACATAATGACATTCTAAAAATTTGACAATGGGTTTAAGATTTAAGGTTTTACAAAACAAATATGAACAATTGTATAAAGATAAAGCTTGCTTAAACTTTTCTTGATGTCCTTGCACAAGCATTAAACTTGAAACTAAAGAAAAAGAAAACCAAAAAGAAAATTGAAAAAATTGTCCTCAACTTTATAAACAAAATGAGAGATTTTTTAAAAAAATTATGAAAGAATTAACTAAAATGAGGAGGGTAACTCGCCCCTTTCTTCCTGTTGTGAACGCAAAAAAACCCACAATGGGGGGCATTGTGCCCCCATCTCTGTGCTGTTACAAAGAAAAATAAAATGAAGGGCATCATAGCCCTTGTCTCCTACTACTATTACAAACAAAAAAAAAAATCCATTGGACCCACATTCCCACACATATTAATGGATTCACACATTCAATAAAATATTAAATAGTGGACCCACACACCTTAATGGTGTTTTTGTGGGACCACAATTGTTGGATGAAAAAATCCAATAGTTTTTTTGTGATAAGTTGTGATAACTTCCCAATGTCCCCAATGTCAATTCACCATGGCCACGTCCAAGAGTTTATTAAACATGTAACATTTTTTTATGCATCAACAATCAACTTACAAATTTGTTGTTGTTTGATTGTAAGAAAATCTTTAAAAAGCACACATCATACTAATTATAATATGTAACAATCTAAAAAAAAATTGTAATGCCATAGCAATAATCCCCATATCAAGGAGCTTCCAATGTCATCACCCTTTAATATAATCAATCACCTCCAAAATGTTTTGCATGAAGTTGAAAACACACTATGAAAACCCATATATAATGTCATCACAAATACAATATTTTTGAATGTGTTGTTTTTGAATTTCAACCATGTCAACATCAAAAGGAACTTTCACAATGTTTTTGCATGGTAACCCATAAGATAAACATCAATTGTATAAAAAATAGACTTTTTGATATCATAATATGTGATGTTAGAGTATATTTATGCCAAAAATATAATACATGTAAGATTATATTGAGAACCACAAATATATTAAGAAAAACTATACAAATGATTTTTAACCTTATGAAATTTGTAATATTATTGAACCGTGTGATTTCATATAATTTGAACCATTTTTGTGCACCATGTGAAAGGTTTGTTAATTTTCATATCACAAATGAGGTTTTTTCAAAGTGCTAACCATATAAATGTGTGATAGATCGAAAATTTGACAAACAATCATTTTCAAATGAAAGGTGGGGTGGGCATTCTCATAAAATTCATTTCAAGTGTTTATTTAAATGATTATCTTAAATGATCATCCGTAGTGCAATCTAAAATGAACAATATTTTATAATACATGTATCATGTATTATAAATATACACATTCAACTCCTTGAATTTAAGTTGTTAAATTTTATTTCATTTTGCCAAATATTACTATGTAGAAATAGTTTAATGAAAGACAAAATTACAAGGCTAAAACGTCAAAAATGAAACCCAAAATTAGATCCATCGCATTTTGAAGTAGATTTATGTTCTATTTATTATAGTTTGGACCTAATTTTGCCCAAAATGAGTCCCCCATAATGTAATGTGCTTTCAGCTATTAATAAACTTGATCCAACCTACCTCAAACGTTTTTATTTCACAAATTTTAAAGTTCAAGTACAAACATTTGACATATGATCATAAATTTATAATACCCAACTAGCATTTAACTAATGGTGTTCACATAACATGAATAACATATATACACATTATCACAACTATGTTCCCTCTATGAACTCTTAATTTTATAGAATACTGATATCCAAACTTAATATTATTTAATTAATTTTGGACTAAAATGTTAATTTCAGATTTAACTTGACATGGTGAATGCAAAAATAGTCACCTTGTGACCACCAAATTCAAACAATTTTAAATAAAACTTGCAAAATCATTACCATTTATTTTAGTCACCTTTAATTATATGTCTTACATTTGAATAGGTTTAAGGATTGTCATTTGTTTGAGGCGTATATGTTTATGCTAGACATAATATTATCCAAAATATAATGAATTTTTTTATAAATTCATTATCAATATGAAATCATGATCTAACATAAATATTCATGTACAATAAGACATTAAGCAAACAACTAATTATTTAAGAGAAATTATGTTTAAATCCCAACCTATCAAAACAATAAAAATAACACAATTTGAACTTCATACAATAAACTAAAATTATGAAAATTGCATTATGCAAGTTGAATTACTACCACAGATCACAGGTCCATATTAGTATGACAAAGTAGTCAACATATTAAAAATAAACATAAAAAATCTTAATATCAACAATACTCTTCTTTGGAACCAAACAACAATCAAATTGCATTTAAGAAATATATATGTATAAGTAATAATTAGATACCATTAGTCTCATTAACTACATCATGATTTTATTTGACTTTGGTTGCATCAATAGCACTAATCATTATGATGCTATTGATTATCACATTATTTCTAACAAGAAAAGAAAATAGAACAGATGAGATGTTAACCCATTGTTTTGGATTTGTCAAATTACACTTCCATTTGCTTAACCAACAATCACAAAATAATTCTCTTTCATTCCTTGCTTCTTTTTTCTTTGACACCCACAACTGAATATGAAAATGTCTAAAATTATCAGATTGTTCATCCTTCTCAACCTCATTTTTCACCCTTCGCATCCACACAGGATATAATTCCAAAGGTTGACAAGAGTTGTGAGTTGTCTATTGAGAAACATAACATGGAAAAAAATAACAGTACCCCTCAGCAAATTTCCAAAAGCAATCAAGAAATATTTGCATTACCAAAAACCATGGAGCCTACTGAAATTTATATCTTGCCAGGAAAAGAAATTCTGGAATTCAAAAGATGGTGTAAAAACAAATTGGATCCAGACCTGAGAGAGCACAGTCCAACAGGATCAATAAATGCCTCCCAACAACAATACAGGTGCCAAGTCAACTACCCACTATTTTAAACAATTCAAATCCAGCCCCAGAGAAAAACTGGAAGCTCGAGAGCATGAAAGTCAGGTACCTTTGACTGCCACAAACTACTTGAATGTCTTTTATCCTAACTATTTGCATATATGACCCTAGGGGTAACAATATTTAAATTTCATTGCACTATAGTGCCAGTCTGATTCCCAAACTCCAGCTGCACACCTCTGTTGACAATCATCCAGGTAAAGGCAAATAGTTGCCTTAAACAAAGATTATAGAGAGAGAAATGGCAATTGCCCTCATGCAGATTTACAGTGTGTCTCACAATTTTCATCACAATTTTACCAATTTTCTCAATTGAATGCCCAAGTATGTACACCTAAGTTTGGTTTCTCCTTTCCCACATTTGAACTTTTGGTGAGATTTCTTGGTTCCCTTGCTGGTTTTACCAGAGCAATGTTTTGTGCCTGAAAGGCTCGCTTGCATGCTTACAGACCTTGAGCCGATGCTTTTATACCACCAGCCTTAAAGGGCAGAACAGACCTACAATTGTCAATAAGCCTCATCGTCACTGTCATATTGATTCTGATTACCAGATTGCAGGAAGGTTGAGAATCCCTGCCCAATGGATTTCCATAATCGAGCAGGAAAAGAGCCTCCTGCTGCTGTAACAACACCATCTGTAGAAAGAAGCTCAATGGGTACAGCTGCTGTCAAGTCCAATTTTTTCAATCTTATAGTTCCCAGAAGCTTCTCTGGAAGTTCCTCTTCAGTCTGTGCCTCAATCAAGAAGGCAAGGTCAACAGTTATAGTTGTGATATAGCCAATGGCAAGGTGCACAATGGCACTGGCAACCATGGAGGACCCAATATCCACATCAACTTCCAAGAAATTGGCTCCTTGTAAGTACCTGCAGCAATTTCATCATTGTGTATCAATCTAAGCTCTCCTTCAACACACCTCCTCCTCTCTGTGAGCACAAATCCCACTTGAGACTTGAGACCCAAACCCCCAAATCTGAGATTATCTGACTTGGAGTTACACCAAGCCCCAGATTCAAACTTTTCTGAAGAAACTCAGCTGCCATAAGAGAGGATAACAAACAAACATAGCTTGGAAATAGGATAGATGGGTCAGCACAAATGTGCCCAATAGGTTCAACTGAAGACCTTTCATGACATTACAGAGCCAACAAATTCTCTCACCTGTTGCCTCAAACCTTGAACATGGCACATATTCTACTGACAAGAACTGCATCAGTTTGCAAAACAAAGATGCAGAATACAAGTTTGATTAGTGAGGAATGATTGATGCATTTTTGGCCCACCTGCATGTGAGGGATCTGCCAAGAATGCAGATGGCATGCTCCCCAACAGCTGTTTTCACAATCCAAGGTCCTTCAACAATGTTTGCTATAAGTTTCAAACGTGTATTTCTGTATGCATCATCTCCTTTCAAGAACCGGCCACACAGAGAGTCCTCTGTGAAGTCAGTGTATGTTACAAAGTAGGCAATAGCACTGAAGTGCTCCTTGCTGGGCACCTGCACATATGGTTCTCTAGTTCATCAGCTTCACAGGAGGGAAAAAAGGGGTCTGCTACATGGCACAAGGAAAAAAGAAAGTGAAGCCATTTTTGCACACTGAGCTAGCCAGCCATTCCAAGCAAAAACTCTAAACCTAACATAAACTTGCAGCCAAGCCACGGCCTTGTCACATCACAAATTGCTCTCAAGTCTTGCATCAACACCATCATGACACAATTTGCAGTCAGTTCCAGAGCTGCAATTGAAACCCTTAAGCTCAACAGACTATCATCTTCACAGAGGAGGGTTACTGGAGCTCCTCAAAACAGCAACAAATAAGTTCTCTTGCCCTGGGCAAGAGAAAAATCATCTGTTTTTTCTGCATAAGAAAAATTTGAGGATTCACCAATAGTAGACTCTCAATTCTCCTTCAACCCTTCACACATCCCATGATTCATTGCAACACATGTCGACTCTCCCTCAACCCTAAGCATCATCCCCTGAGCCATGGCAACACATGTCATCTGACATCCCTAGGCCAATCATTAGGGTGTCAGAATGTGTGCGGTCTTGCTGCAGCTACTATTCTCTTCCAGAAGTCCAGGACTGTTAAAGGTTTGAGGAGCACAATCCCCGTAACCAACAAATACAACAATTCCATCATACTCTGGTGGTGCTGATCTTTGATACAATTTTAATTTTTTTCGTTTCTGAGGAAAGGACCACAGTTTGATCAGCAAGAAGAAGAAGAAGCAGAAACTGACCTGCAAATGGAAAGCCCAAACAAAAGGCTTCTTCTTCTTGGAAACACCAGCCGCTTCTTCGGTGGCGGTGGCTCGATCCAAGGCTGACCTAACTCGGCTATTCGGATGCTCCAAGATGCTATCAATTCTGGAACCGCTCTTCAACCAGTCGAACGCAAGCGGCTTAAACAATGGCTCACTTCCCGCGATCTTCACTTTGGTCGTCAAGTACTGAGGACCTCGAACTTGGAAGGAATGACCAGGAGGAGACAACCAACCAGCGGAATCCTCCATATTGGGGTCGATAAAGGAAACGGATCCACCGCTCTTCACTACCTCTTCCCACTCCATGTCCCCTACTTCTTCTTCTTTCGTTTCTTCTGCTT
>Ga0116229_10006494_pt1 | contig 18791 bp, 9 predicted proteins | sample S1TSphgellanicum_3_FD_87313 | JGI IMG/M metagenome (GOLD analysis project Ga0116229, IMG submission 87313) | Host-associated microbial communities from peat moss isolated from Minnesota, USA - S1T2_Fc - Sphagnum magellanicum MG | ecosystem: Host-associated > Plants > Peat moss > Unclassified... | reverse complement strand
TATTACATATACTTTCTTTTAACTTCCCATGAACCAGAATGTCTTAAGCTTGTTGCAGCGTGACTGTTGCTAGCTGTGCATGCTGAGGAGCCTCATGCACAGAAATTACATTGTTGCTTTCTATAAGACTATATATCGCTGGTTGAGAAAGGATCTTCTATAAGACAATGCATTGTGCGGGATCAACTCTGGGGGGCCAGGTCTTTATTTTTGTAATCGTTGATATGTTCTCCTTGCTGTTGAGATCTTTTTGGTGTCTGTATACTAATGATGGAAATTTGCAATTACCTTGTACGTTCCTGCATCTCGGGGTTTGGAGTGTTCAATAGTGAAATATGGTATGTGCTTCGGCTAGCGATCTGTGTGTTGTGATGTCGGTTGGTTCTGATTTCATGGCACCTGATAGACGAGGCCGAACTGGGGGTTTTGGGTGCAGGGGTGCCGAATCAATGCTTGAACTATGTCTCTTAATTTTCTGAATCAGAAGCAAGACGTGCTGGCGGTTGGAACGGCCTTACATATCTTGGCTAATTCCTCCATCTTGTGGACAGCACCAGTAGTATGGATATATCTCAATACATTATAAGCAGTTTGGTGAGACTTGTACAATGTAAACTCATCATGAATGATGACAGGAATCTTGGTCAGCTGCATTTTGTATATCTCTGGGACTTTCCAAGCTCATGAACAATGATAGGATTTCCATTTTCAGCTTCTCCTTCGATGTCTTGTAATTCTGTGGCCGAGTCTGCTGTTTCAACTATGGTGCTTGTAATTGATATTCACCCTTGTTTACGTATAAGATCATGAACTGATAATTTCGTGAGTTATCTATCATGGTTGGGACTACTCTGTTGATCAGTTCAAATCCTAAAAGACAATCACTAAATTCATGTTTAAACACCTGAATTTTCATTTTGCATTAGTGTTAATTTTTTGATGAAAAAACATATTTAAACTCCCAATCACTGGTTTGCCAAGGTCAAATACTAAAGATTTATAATTTGACCACACTTGAGAACTCAGAACACAAATTGGAGCAGATTATATGTTTTTGCCCCATCCAATAACCTATTTTAAAAAGGCTCAAATTCTCAAAACTTGCAAAGTCTAATCAATGCATTTCAATTCAGAATGTAGTTCCTGTTCTAAAAATTAAATAAAAAAGGGTTTTGATTCCAGGCGAACACATAAATGGAACATGTAATCTGGTTCCAGGTCCAGTTCTTTAGAAAAAAATTCCAGTTCTGATCCCGGTTCTGGGTTTCAAGAACTGGGGATCAGAACCTGGTTCCTATCTGGTTCTTACCAAACCAGACTGGAACCGGCGGTTGTTAAACATTGAAGATTTTTTCCAAAACTCTTGGTTCTAGCTTCACAGATAAAATAAAACTAGGAACCCGATTTCATTTTTGGTTTTAAAAATTACTTGGTTCCCATTTCATTTCTTGTTCCTGTTTTGAAAATCAGACCCAGTTCTAGTTCAGTTTTTGCTAACAAGAATTGGAATTGATGATCCTAAGTTGTAACCAGTTTTGGGTGATAATTACCTGGTTTGGCAGGTTAGAATCACTGGTTTTGGTTTGGTTAGAAAAACTGAGCCGGAAATCGGAAATGGTTCGAAGTTTGGATTCAGTTCTGGAACTGGAATTTTGGAACTGGGTATAAAACTGGACCTTGTTTTGAAACCAGAACTGGAACCAAACTTGGACCAGAACCAGAACTGGTTTCTTTGCAAATAATGCTTTTGGGGAAAAAAAGTAGCTTTAAATCAGTTAGAGACATTTAGTTTAAATTATGACATTAAAGACATTTTCAATCAACTTCATTATGAAATGTATTGACATTTGATTACATTAATTTATATTTATGTATTTCACATGTGGAATTGATTTCATAAAAAAATTTCAAGATCAAATCACTTTGATAAGAAAACTTACATTGAAAATTTTGAAATATCTCAAATCAATGTAAATGTATTGAAATTTTTAAGTAAAGAATATACTGGAACATATGTAATTCTATTTTTTTAATAATTAAATTATTATATTTAAATTTCTATATTTTAAAATTACGCATCATTAAACACATTACATCTGAATTTATGATTTGACTAAGAAATTTAAAATAGTACATTTGAATCTTTGAAATATATATTATAAATTAATCTAATGTTTATACATACTTGGGTTTAGGGTATAAACATTAATATTTTCACCAATTAAACATTAATATTTCTAGCACCCATGATGTCTTGTTGAGCGACCTTTATTGTTTGAAAAGTAACGATTTTTTTGGGCCTTTCCAACATCCCCCAATGTTCTCAACCCTAGCATTCACAACATCCCTTATGTGGTTTTTAATGTCCTTCAACATTGTATCCAACACTTTCAACTGCTTGGTGCTTATTATTATTTAAACAACCAAAATTGCATGTCCAACTTAACACCTCTAATGCTTTTAGTGTGCTTTTTCAACACCCTTACTATTGCTTATTGTTATTTTGATGTTTCTTGTTAACATTCTCATTTTATTTTTGTTATTCATCTTTCATCATCCTTGGTGTTATCCAAATGTGTTTTTATTATTGACCAAGGCTACTTATGTCATTCCTAAATCAAAACATCTCATTGATTTGAATTTTGACTAAAAATGTTTGGATTTGGGAAATTTTTTAAGTTGAGATGGAATTTGGCCTAGCAACAATCAATGTGATTTATAGGCTCAAAAATTATTGGAAAGAAAGTGAAGTCTTCATTCATTTTTAAAAAGACCAAAGTTGAAAGAAGAAAATTATTTTATTTCCTTGTGAAAAATAATAATAATTAGAAACTAAAAAAAATGTTTACTCATTTCAAGGCCCATTTCTAGGAGAAGGTGGTTAAAAGGGGCAAAATAAAATATCCACCTACAAGTCATGTGTGAAGGTGATATTAAAGATTGTTAACCCACTTCACATTAGATATTAACGAATTTAATGTTTAGAATCATTTTATTAAGTCTAACTAATCTCATAAATATAAAATTGTTAAAATAATGTAAGCTTGTCAACCTTGATAAAATGTTATAATGATGAATATTTCATTTCACTATTGCATAAAAAGGACTTTTTAAGTTCACCATAAATTTAATGTTACTATTGAAAATTTGTAGAAATGGTGGCCTTAGCACCTGACAAGACACATTCCTTGATTAGTAATGCCCTCACCCATTCATGGTATGTCATCAATGCCTATCAACTTTTGTTTCATATTTTTTTAGAATATTTGAAGTTGGAAAAGATTGTCATGACTCACATTTTTGGATCTATTGAAAATGAACAATGTTTTAGCTTAGTTTAATTTTTGAAAAATAAAGTGCAAAATTGTTGGAACCCACATTTGCAATTAATTATTGTTATGTTCTTTACAATTGACAACTTTTCATATGTAGCTAGCTTTGATATGTGAGAAAATGTTTAAAGAACAAATGGTTGAGCCTAACATGAGTGATTTATGCAACATTTGTTTTGTCTTTAATTTCCATGATTATAAAGTTTTAGATGTTACCAATTTTTTAAGAAGATGATTGCTAAATAACACTTCCGGAAATTATGGGTCCTGCCAAATCATTAGAATGATAGTAATATCCATAGTTAAAAGCAACAAAATTGGAGTTTCATTGGCCAAACCATGAAATATAGATGGAGTAAAATGAATAAATGCCATAATGAGTTATGTATTTATTTACAAAATCAGCGAAGGGAAATTTGAATATAATGGCTATAACCCAAAAAAAAATGTTATCAAACTTCTATTTTCACCACATGTGTACCTAGTGATTAATATTGTTCACCACCTACACCATGAGCGAATAATGATGAAAAGGCTAGTCTAATGCTCTTAGAAGTTTTGATTTTATCGCACTTTCATTGTTGAGTGGGGTTATATGTCCATAATACATATGGCTTATTTCTTATGTCAATCTTAGTAAATTTATCTAATGCTTGTACTCAATATGTACATTTTTTGTTTGTATGTTTAATAAAGGTTGGATAAATCTTATTTACAATTATAATGTCTTCACTTCATTCTCGCCAAATGGAATTATGTGACCCAACACCCACTAGTGTACCATCCATTGGAAACTACTTATGATGAATAGTTGTAACTTGTGGGTGAATCACAATTAAATCACCACTGTTCCACCTTGATAACCTACCTTGTAAACCCTGTTACTTCCACATGACACTATTTAACTACCTATATGTAAGAGGGTTCGTAACCTAGGGAAATAACTAGGTAACGTAAAGAACAATCTTATATCTTGGTAAGTAGGTTAGGCATTTGGTAACTATTAAGTATTTAGATGCATGGGGATGGTTAGTATGTTGTTAACCCAAGGTTGTTTAGTGTGGGACAAAAATTAAGATGAAAATTTTGTGTGACACCATGCATCCTGCATGGTGGGTTGGTGAGTTCGGATTCTAATGTACTTTGACCCTATACATCCCATCACTGAACTTGAATGAAGTATTGTATAAATATTGTACACTTAAAAGGTGTAAGCAAGATAAATTGAACAACTTGATATATGTTTATCCAAATGTGCATTGATTTTCATATTTTAAACTGTAAAAGTAGGTTTTAAGTAATTTTTTCACATTAGGAGGAAAATGCCAATTTCTAACCAACTAGTTTTCAACTACATAATTATATTTATTTCAAAAAATTCTATGTGACCCACTTCACACCTCAACTTAATCAATTTTTCAATTAGGTTAATAAGTGTACGACATCAACTATGGCTACCAATTAACCATTGATTTTTATTTTTAATTAATAAATTCATAGTCAAGTTATAGTGGAAAGATCCACTTTCAAAATTTGTCAAGCTTTATCATGTTGACCGTTTCACTATCTTGGTTAACCTTGTTTATGGATGGATGAATGTTGGAAATTTTGATGAATTGAATAATGTTTATGTTTTCCACTATAGTTAAACTTTGATTTGACTTTAGGTTCAATTTAATTACATCTTTTCTACAACTTTGTTATGACTAGTTTTCAAGTTTGGTAATTTCAAAACCCTTTGAAATCAATAACTTTCATTACATTACACCTTGCCACTAGAAACCTTAAGTTAGTTGGAAGTTTTTTTGTTTCATGGTGTTCAGATGTGATAAAACACTAATAGTGAGAAAACACAAACATCTTCATTTAAAATCAATGGGCATGGTATTGGAATGGTTAAAAAATGTGGAACATTAAGTTGACCTATCTTTATTTATTGAAACAAACGTCTGCCTCCTATAATTTCTTCCTTGGGATTGTCTTTCAAAGTAAAGTTGCCTTAATTCATTAAGTAATAATGACTCCTCCCTAAAGAGGAGTATTACACTAACATTACTTAAAGTGGTTGGTACATTTGGCATCGACCTCATGCATCCAACACACTCCCATACTCATTTGTGCTAATGTACTTCCCATAGGTGTCTAAAAATATAAACTTGTTTCGTGACTCCTTATGCAATATAACCTTCCACCATGGGTTGGAATAATCATCAAAATAGAAAACTTGTTGGACTTGTGATAGGAAAACAAATGGTTCATTGCCATTCACCAACTTATGCCGAAAGTTGGCAATTAAAAATATGGCCTTATTTCGTTTATAAATTAGATTACCCCAATTATATAATTATGATTAATAATTAATAAATATTAATTGGTTACTAGTTAACATTTAAAATAATTCATGAGTTAAATTATTTAGTTAATATTAATTATTAATTAGAATTAATTTATTATCTACAAATTAATTTAATAAGCTAGAAATTTAATAATTTATAGTTAATATTCAAGAATAACCAACTAATTAACAATTTTTTTGTTACATAATCAATTTCAAACCTAATTATTATTATTACTTAATTAGTTTATCACTAAAATTTTAAAAGGTTTATTTTTAAAATTAATTTTTAAAATTTTTAAATGTTATAATAAATAAAATATTATATTATATTATATTAATAATTACCAAATAATTAAATAAATTAAAAATTTTACTAATTAATTCTATTTGTGAACTTATTAATTAATTATTTCTTGAAATACTAGGTGCTTGCACACTGGCATGCATCAAAGGTTTACGCATGGTCTAGCTAAATTTGGGCTAGGTGTTTCATGGTTTAGCTTTAAATGTATTTTAGGTGTTACATTAAACATTTAATTAACCTAAAATGGTTAACTTTAGGTTAGCCAAGCTAAAACACCACATATGTTAAATTAATTAAAAATCTTAACTATTAATAATTCGCGTAAGTTAGGATCACATTATAATATTATTAATTATTAAATAATATAAACATAACTAGCCTAGCTTAGGATTAATTACAATTTAACATTTGAAAATAACATTAGATTAATGCATGTATTTGTCCCAATCCTTATGGTTAATGTAATATTTAAATAATTAATATTATTAAAGTTTTATTATTTTTATGAATTTCATTACAATAAATTAAAATTTTTATGAAAATTATTCCCTATTAATTAATATTTCTACAATGATTAATAGGTAGATTAAATTAGCTAATAACTAGTTGTTGTTTTAGTTTAGTTAGTAATTGGAACCACCCAACATTGAACACAAGCCTAATAACCATTGCAAATTTAATATTTTCTTCGTTCTTTAACTTAATCAACGATGATCTTTATGCCATTAGAAATGTAATTTAAAGGATTACAATTGTTTTGTAAATATCAAAAACAAAAGAGCAAGGAAGAAAACATGAAGAAGAAGAAAATGACATTTGTGATATTTTGTTTCAATTTTTTCGAAGAAAAAGTTTTAACCTTCTTTATTTTCAAACCCCATATCTTTTTTATTTTTTGTGCATTTTAAATGATCTAAAAATATATGACTAAGGATGTAGAACACCTTTTTGTCCTCCAAGTGCAACAAAATAACAACAAAATTATCTCAACATTCGAAACTATGATATTTTGTTTCAAATGTTTTTTAAAAATTTGCAAGTAGACCTGTGGTGCATTATAATTGATATTAAACACTTAATTCACCTTAGATGGTTAACCTTAGTTTAACAAAGCCCAAACACCATATAATAAAAATGTAGTTGTAATTTACTTAATATTTTGTCTCAAATGTTTTGAAGAAAAACTTCAATCCTTTTCTGATTTCAAACCTTATATCTTTTTCATTTTTAGTCTCTTTTGAGTGATTTAAAAACCTATGGGTGTATAAACTAAATATTTACAAGACTTCTTTCAAATCCAAATGTTTCAAAGGAAATTAACTTTTTACACATTGCTCCTTTTTTTGTTAAAACAAATTTTGAAGTTGAAAATGCCATTTCAAATTGGAAAAGTTTAAGTTTTTTTTTCAAAACATTTGAAACAAAATATCATAGTTTTAGGTTTTGAAATTAAATTATTTTCTCATTCCTTTGTTGCATTTGGAGTTCAAAGTAATATTTTAAATCATTAGTTGGTGCACCCATAGTTTTTAAAATCATTAAAAACAAACTTAAGATAAAAAAAGATATGGGGTTTTAAACTAAAAAGAATTTAAAAACATTTCTTCAAAAAATTTGAAACAAAATATCAATTAGAGTACAACTATAATTTTTATCCTATATTGTTTGTCATAATTTTCAAATTTATAAACTATATAATGAAGTCAGTGCATCAAGTGTTTTCAAAATGTGAAGTTAACACCTAAAACAAACTAATAATAAAGGTTTGACTTTAAAAGCCATGTGAAAAAAAGGATTATCTAAAGCCTACTTATCTACCTTAACTTTAAATAACATTATGATATACTTATTTAACTAGGCTTACCTACCTACCTATTTAGGTTTAAGTTTAGGTCTATTTAAATAGGTAGGCTTAGTAAATAAATACTTACCTATTTATTTTTAGGTGGACCTACATACCTAAACCTAAGCTGACACATAATTTTATGTAGGGACACGTGTCAACAAACTGTTGTTTAGATTATTTGCCTAGACATAACTTTGAGTAGGACAATTCATGAAATTGGAAAATAGTTGAAAATATTAACTTTGAGATCGAGACAAAGGTAGATGTGTTTCATCCAAAAGTAAAAAATGTTTTGTTGACTACAATAGTTCATTACTTTTAATTAAAATCTTATCACCTCAATGTTGGTTGAAAAATTGACACATGTATGTAGATTTCAACTATGTTATGAATTTGATTTAGCATTATCAACTATTTTGGTAGGAAGTTGAAAACGTCACTTTGAGTTGAAAAAAACATTTTACAATTCGAAATGGCATTTTCAACTTCAAAATATAATTGAAACATAATTGAAACCATAGTTGAAAACCTCAACTTTTCTCCTAGTGTCAAAATACAAGTAGCTTTTAACATTTACTTTTCATTTTTGGCTTTTGGTTTCAAGTACGTGTCAAGTAAGTTTTTACAAAAAGGAAATAAATTTTTTTTGATGACTTACTAAAACATATGTTGATTTTCATTTCCTAACTTATTACATATCAATTTCAACAATTTTTCTAACCAAAAAGTAAGTTTGAACACATATTTTTAGTTGGTTTCAAATGTAATTTTAATTTACTTTTCAAATTAATTTTCTTTTACTTCTTTAAAAAATAGATTCTTATAAATTTAATAGAGCCAACTAATGCTACTTGACACATACTTTCACCTAATTTAATGTTATTTTATGGTAGTTATATTAGAGGCATAGGGTTAAAGTGGAGATGTCTACTTTTTTGGTATACTTTATCTTGCTTTGACCTTGGATGAGGTTCAACAACTAATAGTCAAATCATAATTAAATATTTTTGGGTGAGTTAACTTCAACACATATATTTTTGAAATTTGGTGTTTTTGACATGCATACAAGGAATATATAATATTATTTGTAGGAAAGAAGATATGACATATTTGTGCAATTATCCAATTTTTTTAATGAATGTCATTATTGGCCATTTAAACCTATAGACCTAGGTTTAAAAAAATATATCCTTTTCATTTGTAACATTTGCAATTGTCATGGATCAATATTGAAGAGTGTACAACTTTTGTTTTGGCTAATTTTTTGAACATTTTGACACAATGTGCTTATGATTTTTTTAAAATGTGGATTATTGTTATGAAAAAAATAATGTTGAAGCTATTCTTGTCCTACATTATTTATGAAGATTTCACAATTTGCATTAATATTTTTAAGAGAAGGAATTTGTTGGTACAATTGTATTATGTTTTATTAATTATCATGACTGTAGATTTTCAACAATTGGGAGCATGACTATTTGCCACATCTTACCATTGGAACTTTGGAATGTGCATGGATTGAAAATTTGAGAAATTGAAAAAAATTTCAACATAATCTCCATGTAATATCCTCCTTTTCATTGGAACTAGAGTTATTTTAAGGATTTTGTGATGTAGCCAAGGTGGCAACCATCCATAAACTAATTTAGCCAATTCTGGTTGCATGCCACATATGAAAGAAGAAAAAAACCATGATCTTTCTATATTCTTGGCTACCTATTGGAATTTATTTAAAAATTTTGGTGGTTTGAATTTTTTTCTTTTCAAAATTTGATGAATTTGGACCATTTTTTTCTTCCTTTGATGAAAGTGAATTTTTTTATTGGTGAATGTTTGCCAAAATTCGACCTAAAAACTATGATTTTAACCAATACATTTTTGCAAAAAATTTCCAATAAAAACACACTGATTGGAACTCACTTATCCAAAACACAAAATCATTCATATTTAATATATATTACTTTTAAACCATAATTTTGTCTTATGGTTCATGAAAACCAATCAACACACCAATATTAGGACATCAATGGTTACAAATACTTAAAGGATTAAATTATAGGTCATCATTTATAATATGGACAAAACTATTAGATTTAAAAAATACTTGTTACTTTAAAAATATTATTTGAATTCTCCAGTTTTTGGTTTTCTTTTGATCTGAAAAAACCAAAAACTCCCAACATAACCATTAAGATTTTTAGCATATGCAAGTAGGGTTCTAGCCAAGTGCATGATATGCTTGCTTGGGTCTTTCACATTGAGCTCAAGATTATTCTTGACTATTGCAAAACCTATTGAACCTTGAAGCCAAATCAACAAAGGGTTTTTTATTTTTCAAACTTCTAATGGAAATTATAGAGATTTTGAGGTGTGAAATAGTTTTATTCTATATTTGCAATGGAGGATGAAGAGCTTATCACCATGGGAAAGTTCAAAAGAAAACTAATCCAACTCAATAGATGAACACAATTTATGCATTCCTAGTTGCCATAGTCCAAATTGAGGACAAGTAGAAATTGGTAACTCACTTGTGGTTCATCCACAATTGAGTCTTAATAGGTTTCCAATTTGGATGGTGTAGTAATTATGGTGTTGGGTCAAATAATTTATACTACTTACATGGCTTTTCGTGTGTACCTATGTGTGTATGTTGGCATCAACGTAACATAAGATGGACTTGGCCCGGTGAAGGATCAGTTTAGGGAATTATTTGGAATGTCACATGTACAGAAAATTTATTTATGGATTGTAAATGAATGTAAAATGTACAGACGTCTTCTACATTAATATTATCAATCTTTAAATTGTCTATGTTCCAATAAGTTTGAATGGAAATCATATTAGAAATATGAATGATTTAAAAAAAAAGTGAACTCATAATGGATTATATTCATATACTAAATACTATTACATTGTGTTGCTACATGTGGTTTTACCTTGATATTACCAATGGCCAGGCACTTATCTTCTTATATTAACCAACAGCTTTCTTAAATTGGTTTATTTCCAAAAAAATATGTTTAAATGTCCTGGTCACCTTTTTAACAACTATGACCCAAATTCCATGCAAGTATTTCTCAAAAAAGAAGAATAATTTTGCTTTAATCAGCCATATTCCACATAAATGAAGACCATCATCATTAGGCAAAACTGCACAGATTAATGTTAAACCTGTAAAGACTTAATCATAATTTCATTAAGATTTCTGAAATTTTAATTTATAAATTATACCATGCATCATAATCATCAGCATCAATGATTCTCTCACCAACCGATAAATGGAGACATATATATGTAGCTGTTTTTTAAAGGTTTAAAAGACATATAGCTAACTAGTGAGCTTGATGTGGTGCTCAGGAGTTGAGCCTTGATTGCGTGCAGAGTGATCTAGAGACTGGAGATCAGGGATTTAACTCTTTTTTTTCCAATTTTGTGAGGTAGGTGTATCATGAGGCTATTATACAAAGGAAGACTTAGCCAAATTTGGCTACATGTCAGAGATGAGAGTAGGAAAAAAATTGAAGATCCCTGCCTTAGTTTGTGGACCTCCTGAAAGGTATAGTCCAAATATGTCAAATCCTGACTTTTTCCTCAAACTATGGTGACTTGTGGCCATGTTTTGCTTTAAAAACCTTGAAATGAATCACATGGATTTTTTTGTCACCACTGTGCAAGAATTTGCTACAAAAAGAAACTCGACTAAATTTTCTAATTTTAAAAGTTTTTTTTGCCAAATTTTATTATTGAATGAAAATAAAACTTGGCCGCTACACATTCAAACACTTGTTGCACAATTCATCTCTTGCCAATCCATCTTAGCAATAAAACACTAGTGCAGAAATGCAAGCCAACAAGAAAATTCAACGTTCCAATTACAACTGCTTCAGAATTCTGTTACAATTAAAATAAGGGCAGAGAGTGCCAGGGAGCACAATATTGAAACATACTAATTTTTTCTTGCATAATTGACTCTTTATGGACGATCAACCTTAAAAAGAATCAATGCAATTTCTTTCAAAAACCCAAATTACCTAAAAATGATTTGAAAAAAGTCTTATTTATGCACAACTTCTAGTGCGTTGAATTGCAATATGTATATAGAGTCTACATCGGGAGATGTTGCAGAGTAACAATTGCATTTAAACTCACTCTTTCAAATCGACCTTCAAAACAAAAACCAAGGAAAAAAAAATTCATGATTGTACAAAAAAGAAAACCCAAAATTTATTAAAATGACAAAAATGCAAGTAAATTACATGTAGTGCATGTGATTTTCATTTCCCGTATAATTGATAATAGAATTTTGCACAGTGCCAACAATTCTAGCAAGGAAACTTAGTTTTTGCTGCAGACCTTGATGTCCTTCCCTTATTGTCTGCCAAAAACGTCTGTATCTGTCCTATTTTGCTGTGCATTATTAGGAGCTATAGCCGTGCTCTTCCACCCATCCACCAAGGGAATCCTTAAACCACGCTATTGATGATGCATTCTCTTTCCATCATGGGGCCCATAGTGGACGTTGATGTCAGTCCTTTCTTTGCATGCATGACAACCAGCCATCAACCAAGTACTCAAACGGCGCTCTTCATATGTGATGCATTCTCTCTTTCACATCCCAGCCATCAACCAGTACTCCTTAACCGTCGCTCTTCATCATGATGCGTTTTCCCTTCACATCATACAGCAGAGTACGTTGCTAGAAGCTCTTAATATCTGGTGAGCTGAAAGTGTTTCATCCAATTGAAAGAGCTTCGTCGAACCCGTTTGCAACATCACACCTTCTTAATTTCTTCTTCTTCACTGTTAGTGTTTTGTGTGGAACAGTTACTGGTCTATTTTTTTTCTTTAGCGTGCATTTTGCATTCCAGCAGCCAATCTTGTCATGTTTGGCTACTGGAATGCATTTTACCATAGTACCTGGGCCCAGGTACTATGGTAATTTTTTATTCCTTTTCAGTTTGTAAATCTCCTTCGTCCAAGGTCACTTTCAATATTGTTATTTTCCCATGAAATGATCCATTTAAGAAAGGATCCTGTTCCTCTGAAACATTGTTTGAATAAGCAAAAATTGTTATCATTTGTTGCATATTGGTTTCAAGTTTTTTTTTTCTTTGGTCTTTGAATAAGCATAAATAATATCCAATGAGTGTGTTTAGTTAGGGATTCCCACTAGGGGGTTGAATTCTCACCATTGATCAGAAAACCAAAATTTGAGTTTATTATCCCTCTTTGATAAATGTAATAATTTTCTATTCTTTTTCAGTTCATAAATCTCCTCGATCAAAAGCTAAAGCCAAGGTGATTTACTCATTTCGTGGGTGGTTCTTTACTTTTATGAAGAACATGCAGTTCCAGTTCTGAAAAATCAATTAAAACGGTTGTGGTTCCAGGTCCACACAGATGGAACCCATAATCTGGGTCTGGTACTTAGTACCCCAGATCAGAACTGGGGTTAACTGGTAGTTAGCCCAGGTTCTAGTCCTCTTAAAAAATCTGGGTTGTGGTTTCACACATAAATAGAACTGCAACCTGGTTTTGGTTCCTAACAATTTACCTGGTTTCTTTTCTGGTTCTAGTTCCAGTTCTGAATATCAGACGGGCCTGATCTAGTTCAAGTTTTGCTAAGCCGAACTGGAGTTGAAGTGGTTCTAAGTTTTAACCTGCCAAACATTGGTACATAACTTTGCAAGTTTTAAGACTAAATAATTTTTTACATAAACTTTAGGTAGTGTGTCAACTACATAATAGGTATACAATCTGTTAATTAATCGATGCCTAATAATTATGAATTTCCATAAATGAGACTTAAAGCATTATGGATTCCCTTCGTTGTTTACAGCCAATTCAGTTATTTGCAAATAAATCCAGCACAGAATTTACACCCTTGCCACTTCTGGTGCTCAGTGATTTTTCTAACAATTTGGTGATGGAACTAATTTAGTGTTGGTAGTCCATAAAAAGGAGTATCTAAATTTGGCTATCAATGGATTATGCCTCTAAAATAATGTTAGAATCTTTCAATATTATTGGCTATCAATTGCAACAGGACAAAAAAAGTGGATAATTTTGTCTTGGAAATCTGGAAACAGAAAACCCCAAAAGAACACATTTTCTTTGAATTTTATATAATATTGGTTCACCAGATGGCAAAAAAGAGACTGTTGGTTCTTACCTTCAGATCCCTTGTCTATGTCAAGTCTCCACCATAACTGGGATGCATGATTTGACAGAAACGATGGTATCTTACTAATGAAAACTTGGCTTGACACCCATTACACAGAAGTGAGGGGAATGCACTTGGAAAAGGATAAATTTCCTAAATACACATAGGAGCTGAAGCATCTGGAATGCTCTTGAATTGACGGTTAGATCAAATTGTTGATGCTATATGTAATATAAAAAGTGAGTTCTCGATCAGTTCAGAATTTTAAATAGACTTCAGATTTTTAAAAAGTTGGACAGTTGAGTAAACATAACCCTTCTTTGTGTCTGTTATTTTTCAGAGGGTTAAAAACATTCTTGTATTGCTTGATGATTTTTGTGTGAAGATGGCCAATGCCACTTATAATAATACATAATCTCATTTACTTTATTGGGAGGTGAATCATATGATTATGCCTGCATGCAAGAGAACACCCTTATGGATGAATGTATGCACAAATTAAACGAATCTGTCACAAGAGAAATAAAAATAAGATTATGTAACTCAATAAAGGAAAAAGGAAGCCATATTGGGCTTGAAATGAAAGCTCGATTGATCAAAAGATCTGTACAGGCATTTTACTATTCAAGTCAATGAATTTATAAAGCATGCATTTAAATTCTTCTATTTTATCAAGTCAAGTGTAATAGAAAAAACATAATCAAAACTTTCCATAATTTTGTAAATATGCACATTGATACCCATCACTGTATACATGTGGCCTTCACCTAGAGTACCTCCCACTAGAAAAATGTAAACAATGGCCAATTTGAGTTCCACCTTCCTATATCCTACTACAAAATAATTCCCAAAACTACAAAATTACCCAAAGGAGGTGGGAGTGAATAATTGTACACTTCCCCTTTTGGGTGGGAATATATATCCATTATAAATATTGTTTATATGACCTTATGTCAACCTTAGTATTATCTAAAGGTGTCCAAAAAATTGCTTGTTGGTCAGTATGGGACAGGAATAAAATGAATTGAAGTGTTTTGTGTAACACACCATACATCCTGCATAGTGGGCTGGTAGGTGCTGGTGTACTTTGGCCACGCACAAGTTTGGAAAAGAAAAAAGAAATCCATTGTTGATTTGGCTTGAGGTTCAATAGGTTTGGCAATAGTTAGGAACAGTACAGGTCATGAAAGACCCCAGCAAGCATATCAGGGACCTAGCCAGAACCCCACTTAGGCATGCTAAGAATCCGTAATGGTTCTTTTGGCTGGGAAATTTGGCTTTTCTGAATATAAATAAATATCTAGAGAATTACAATAAACTCTGAAGATATCAAGTGTTTCAAAACCAAATACAGTACTACAAAAGCAGCTTCAACACATGTCTGTTAGAACAATTCATTAAATTTGAAGTTTCCATGTCAAAGAGAAAAGAATATTCCAATAGATTTTCTATTTTCTTGTTTTCCTTTGAGAATTTTATGTTGTGAAAGTTTCAATATAATTTCTACTTCATTAATTTAATTAGCGTTGAAGCTGCCAAGGTACTGCAGTAGTTATGTTCACAATATTTGGTGATGTAACTCCAATTCCTTCAATATTGCTAACCATTTCAATGTCAAAATATTGGTGTGTTGTTTAGTTTTCTTTGAACCATATGATAAAATGGTTAAAAAGTAATACATGTATTGGATGAATGAATTGTGTTTTGGAGAAATGATTTCTAATGGATAAAACCAGGATATCATGGAGACTACAAGTTGAAATTTTTTTCCATTTCTTAAATTGCTCCATTGTTGAAAATCTATAAATTTCATGAAAGTTAGTTAAAAAATTTTAAAGAAATTCCCTCTCTTTTTTTAAAGTATTTATGCAAATCATGATTCCTAAAAATTGTAGTAGTGAACAGCTTTGTGGAAAATTGTCAGCCCATTATGTAAAAAATTCAATGTTAGTCCAAGGCAAGTTGCAATTTTTGCATGTGAAAAGGTTTTTTGTGGATCCATCTGGATTGGTTTATTTCCAAGGAACATATGATTACATAATAACATCCATTAGATGGTAACTGATATCAGGAAATAACCCAGTTTTTTTTTTTTCAATTCTTTGATATTGCAAATTTTTCCAAAACATATTAAGCAAAATTAGTCAAATTTACACTAAAAATCCCATTTTTCTGATATTTTCCCAAATTTTTTTGTTGGAAAATGACAAAATTTGTCCAAAAGAATCACTGAGTTACACAACCATTAACATCCATGGCATTTTTTTTTCACTTTTGTAATGTAGCAAACAAAGTGGCAATCATCCATAAGCCAATTTTGTCAAATTCTGTCTATCAAAAAAATGAAAAAAAAGAAATCCTGAAATATATTTTTGGCTACTTACTTGAACCATGTATAGAAATCTGGCTTTTTTCATTTTTTTCATTTTTGGATTTTTTCCCAGAAAGTTATTGAATTTGCAACATAAAAGTTCTAATTAAATTTATGGGCAGTGTGAAATTTCACACAAAAATTTAAAGGCCAGTGGTGAATGATATGAATGCTAATTTGCTCTTCACCTGGTGCCAAGCAGCATAGAACTTGGGCTAGGTAACGTTGATGCTCTTCAACTTGTCACGCGTTAGTGGACCAACAGTTCTTATTATCTTACAAACAAGAAAGATTATATGTTCTATTTATGTTCTAATCTTCTATTGAACTACAAGATTATCGATTACATAAAAGGTTCCCATGTTTCCTTTTCATGCTTTTATGATGTTCCTATGTTCCAATGATGTTGGCACAATGATCACATGATGTTTCAATGTTGTTCTGAAAGCCATATCTTAATGCCTCATAATCATTCAAACAAAGATGTTAATGTAATGGCATGGGCAAGCAGCTTCCCCTTTATGCTTGATGTGCTGGCCATCTCACCCTGCCTGGCTGACTAAGAGCAGTTTACCAAAGAGCAAGGGCAGCTGCTTGCCCATGTCCTTGGCCTGTAAAGCATCAGGCAGACTTTTGTAATGTAGTTGGAGGGTGCCTTACTTTACTCTGTAAAGGAGTTTCATTTTTTGAAACACATGCTTTCACTCTTTTCCTGTGATACCAAGTGGGTAGTCACCAAGTCTCAAGGGAATTTTAAAAACACTAAATCCACCAATGCTTTATGTTTGGTAAAGCCAGTGGCCATGGGCTTTACTGGAATTGGGCTCACCTTGGCTCTGCATCAAGCAGGCCCTTATTCTTGTAAAGCCTGCAATTAAGGGCTTTACCCTACACATAATAACCACATATAAGCAAAGACATATTTATGCATTTTAAGTTTATGAATTAATGTGCCATGAATTATAACATATTAGTAACTAGTTCTCATGATATTATATTTTTTTAAAGCCAAGTTAATATGAAATAAGTTGCTTAAATAATAAACATATTGATTTCCTATTCATCATAATACCTTTTACTTATAGTAGACAAGTTGTTAGTAACATGGAAAAATACCTTCTGCAATTATTAGTTGTACACAATATTAGCAACAACTTCAAGTAGTGATTGATTAATCTTTTAGTTCTTGGGGGTTGCATAATACCTAGTTCAAAATGGTCATGACATTTAGTGTAGTCAGATAAAAAAACCTTTAAATGACATGTATCATTTAAAAGTTTTATTTCAGCTCTTTTTTTTGTGGTGAATTTTCTCCATCTGGAGAAATATCTTTCCTCAAAAAATAATATTCTTTTCAAACGCCAGTATTTTGTCTTTAAACTCTAAAAAACTACCATTATTCTACACAATGTTCAATCAAGTAGCCATGATATGGAAGGATTTCAATCAATCTCTACTTTCATAGTGGTTCTATAGCCAAACATGGCTAAATCTCCTTGTGGAGGATCACCAACATGACATCACAAAATTGAAAAGAAAACAGTGTCTTGTACAGGTATTTGCATATAATTCTAAATTTCTTAAATGTATTTATGTAATGGCATCAATAGACTATATTATTTTAAAACCATGTTTAGGAATTGGATAATATAAATTTTCTTAAAATTTACAGTGTACCTGTACACAAATCTGCCAAACAGTTATGCATTAAATTATGAGAATAAAGATTTCTGCACCATTTATTCATGACATATAAAAGTTTCTTTACTAGGTTGGGGAGCTTAAATTTATCTCCCTGGCCCTAACATTTAAAGTTGGACCTTGGAACTATTGAAATATGTGGTTGGATCATTTTCCTACTTCAAATAATTTTGCAAATCTTGGATTCCAAATGCACTAGGTTGTGGACCCCCTAGGTTTATGACATGGTCACTAACCAAGTGTAATGTGAATTAGTTTGTGTTAGTGAGTGTTTTCTGTTTGTAATCGTATTATTTTAGTCATTCATGAACAGTGGAAGATCCATCTAGAGACTTAAACCATGAAAGTATTTTCCCAAAAAAGAAGTTTTTTATAATCAGCCATGTATTCCATATAAATGAAGGCCATCATCATCAGGCAAAACACCCTCCAATCAATAATAAATGTTGGAAGGCCTGATTAAGATGTCCTTAAACCCTCAGCAGCTCAAATGAATGTATACCATACATCATCAGCATCAATGAGTTTCTCACCAACCAATAGATTGAGACGTGTCAAAATATTTATTTATTTATTTATGTATAGCTGTTGTTTTAAGGTAAAATATAGCCTGATAAACTATCATTAACGTGGTGTGGGGTAGTTGAGCCTTGATTGCACAAATAGAGCAGTGTTTTTCTTAAAAAGTCTCAAATACACAACTTCTCATGAGTTTAATTGCTAAATATATATAAAG
>Ga0116229_10006493_pt1 | contig 18793 bp, 10 predicted proteins | sample S1TSphgellanicum_3_FD_87313 | JGI IMG/M metagenome (GOLD analysis project Ga0116229, IMG submission 87313) | Host-associated microbial communities from peat moss isolated from Minnesota, USA - S1T2_Fc - Sphagnum magellanicum MG | ecosystem: Host-associated > Plants > Peat moss > Unclassified... | reverse complement strand
TGGATCCAGTTGCTCAGCCTCAAATCTGTACTGCCTCTGTTATATTTGCTTCAGAGACCATCATTGGCAACTGGACTCTCTCTTGCACTAGATCTCTGCAAGAAAACAAGAGAAATGGGCTCCCCTATTTCAGTGGAGAATGGGACTTCTTTGCTCATCAACAGGCAGCAATGTATGCCTCTCTCCGAGAAGCCACTAGAGACTCAGGAAATATTGGAGACAGTGGAGCATAAGCTGTCTGATGAAGCAACTACCAGTTCAGATTCTCAAAATGTGAATGGATTCTCTCTTGGACTAGATCTCTGCAAGAAAACAAGAGAAATATGCTCCCCAATATCAGTGGAGAATGGAGCTTCTTTGCTCATCAACAGGCAGCAATGTAAGCTTCTCTCCAAGAAGCTATTAGAGACTCAGGAAATGCTGGAGAAAGTGGAGCATAAGCTGTCTGATGAAGGAATTACAACTTCAGAATCTCCAGATATCTCTCAACTAGCTCATGAACTTGTCCATGTTCTAAAGACAGCTCACAAGACAGTTGTGAAGGACTGCATCTGCAATGGCAAATGGATCGAATCAGCTCTCCGGCAAGGTGGAGACTCAAAGGAAGCTTTTGGTGAAATTCTGTATGACCTACAGTGGTACACATTTTTAATGCGTACTTTCTTTAAGTTGCCATTTCCAGACTGCTCGACTCTTCCCAGCTGGCATCTGCAACCAGCAGATTGTGACAGGAAGCTGATTGAAGCAGACGACAACATGCTATTGACAGCTGCCAGGCAGGATCAGGAGGAACTCAAGGTTCTCCTGAATGACTTGAAGGGGAACCATGCTTGTGATGGGAAACGTTGTACTGGAAACGATATAAGTATGCAATGTCTTGCAACACAATTGCTGAACAAGCTGAAGTTCCAGAATGAGTTCCAAGCTTTGCCAGCAACGAAAAAGATGGAATACCATGAACAGCTGCATGAAGTCGACAACAACAAGTTGAGTCAATGGCCTCTTGTCCTGTTGGTACCTATGCAGGATCTACCCAAAGGTAATCTGTTAGGTGAAGGTTCCTGTGGGAGAGTACATGAAACAAATTGGCTCGGAGAGACATATGCCATGAAGATGCCTAAATATGGGAATATGGAGGTTTGCAAGCAAGAAATTGCAGCTCTTGCAGGTCTGCAGCACCCTCACATTATGTGTCTTGTTTGCTGTGCTGAAGAGGAAATGAAGTGCTTATACGTAATGGAACGTATGGATAAGTCACTCTTCGAAATCTTGGAGGATGGCCCACTTCCCCTTATCCGAAGCTTGGATCTCATGCTGCAGATAGCAGAAGGAATGAATTACCTTCACAGCATGGACCTAGTGCATCGTGATCTGAAGCCAGGTAACATTCTTGTGAAGTGTGATAAGCCTGGCTCTCAATGTTCAATTCTAGCTCCAGAGCCCTTCTGGATTGCCAAAATCTGTGACTTTGGCAACACAAAAGCAAAAATGGAAAGTGCTGTATACAATGAGCAGACAATAAACATTGGCACAACCATGTTTATGGCACCTGAGCTGTACAAACTGGAACCTGGTGAGAAGGAGCCTGAGATATTCCACCCCAAGAAAATAGATGTGTACAGTTTTGGACTTCTGTGCCTTGCAGTGCTGATTGGGGAGCCTACTCCCTTCCCCTATACAGAATTAATCCCTTCAGAGACCTTCAAAGATAGGGTGCGAAAGGGGAAGAGACCAAAGTTGCCACCAAATTGCCCAGATCACCTGTCCTCTCTTGTCCAACAATGTTGGGATGCGAACCCTGTCGAGCGGCCAAATTTCCATGACATTTGCACAACACTGAGGTACATCAAAGGCTTACAGCTTCTTACAGGTATGATAATCTCCCAACTGCACACTGTACAAATTTTTAAAAAGTATTCAGTATTATTGGTGACTGTTACCCACATTATGATTCCCACACAAACATGGAGTATGAAGGCTTGATGATGGACTCTTCCGAGCTCTTATAACTGCATGTTGGGTTACATTTTGCACAACAATTAATGCAGTTTTATTTTACACAGCTTGCCTTCCAGGTTAATTACACTGGGGTGCCTTCCCAATTTCCCCAATTTTTTCTATGACTGGTCAATTGCAGTGGTCCATCCACACAAAAGTCTGGAACACTTGTCCATTGTCTGCAGATGGACTTGGAGAAATACTACCAGTGTTCCCACATGTCCTTTCACTAATTTTAGAATAGATTCATAGACATGATGAATTTTAGTCTGTGGAAACTTTAGGACTGGCAAAATGGGGGATGCTCAACACATGAGAAGACACCAGGCCATCTTCTACATCCTCTTAGTCTAGGGATATCACTTTATAGGTCTTGGGGTTATATTGAATCCAGTTTTGATTGCATCTTCACCTATGAACCACATTCTAGTACCTATGGGTCCTGAGTGTTTCACCTTCTTTACATAATTATGGCAAACCCTTTAATGAAAAAAAATTTAAGGACAAGAAGCATTTTTGCATCCCTCTAAGGAGTGAAGAAGAGGAGAAAGGTGAAGAGTATAATCAAAACTCAGCTAGGAAAGAAAAGCAACTAAGGATGAAGAAGTGGGAAGAGAAAAAGGAATGCAGCAAGCTTGGTTATCTTTTGGAAATCGTTATGACTATGCTCAACTTGTTCCTAAAGTGTGGTTCTGTAGTTCCATGAAGTTGTAGGAAATCCTACCACTGTGCACTTTGGTGATTTGTGATTGCAGGGGAAGATAGGCCATCACTGAATGATATTGTCAAAGTGCCCCGAAGGCAAGCATCCAACTTCTTTCTCAATCTCTGTCTTATTCCTAACATGTAGCATCAGAGCTCAGACATAGAAACCTTGTCCATGTACCCACTGTGATCCTCTCTTCATGTGCATAAATGCTTTTGGGTGAGCAGTATGAAGTGGTAAGAAGTCAAGATAGAATAGGATGCTATGTAGTCATATCTGTCTTGTAACATCCTTACTGCAGTTTATTGATGAGCTTGTTAACTGTTCTTGTTGTGATTTGCAGTAACAGGATGGCGAAATCTTCTTCCAGTCAAGTACTAGAAGAAGAGCAGGGCACATCCACGTCACAAGGTGTTGTTCCTGTGAAGACTATGGGTGATAGCTTTATCCTTGGATATCATTCTTACTTGTCTCCACCTATTTGTATTGTGTGATAGTGTGTTCGGATGCAGTTGTTGGAAATCTTAACCCCCGTCCACTTTTGTGATGTGGGATTCCAGGGGAAGGGATGTCTACACGAGATGATAATGTTGTAACGGAGCCAAGGCAAGCATCCAACTTCTTCTTTTAATTTGTCTTATCCGAAATTTAGTGTTGGAGAGCTCAGACATAGAAACCTTGTCAAGCCATAAGAGGATGCTATGCAGTCATAACTGTCTTTACTGAAGCTTGTTGATGAGCTTGTCACATTGTGATTGTCCTTGTTGTGATTTACAATAACAGGACAGTGACATCTTCTTCCAGTCAAGTACTAGTAGAAGAGCAGGGCACATCCACGTCACAAGGTGTTGTTCCTCCCAAGACCATGGGTGATAGCTTTGTCCTTGAATATCATTCTTACTTGTGTCCACTTATTTGTATTGTGTGATAGTGTGATCAGATGCGGTTGTTGGAAATCATAACCCCTACCCGCTTTTGGTGTTGCGTGAATCCAGGGGGAGGGATGTCTACACCAAATGATAATGTTGTAAGGGAGCCAAGGCAAGCATCCAACTTCTTGTTTTAATCTGTTTGATCCCTAAAATCTAGTGTCAAAGACATAAAAACCTTGTGAAGATATAAGAGGATATTCTGAAGTCATACATGTCTTTATTGAAGCTTGTTGATGGGCTTGTCACTTTGTGATTGTTCTTATTGTGATTTGCAGTAACAGGAAGGAGACACCTTCCAATCAAGTACTAATAAAAGAGGAGAGCACATCTAGGTCACAAGCTACTGTTCCTTCCAATGTAGCCCTAAATTAGGCTTTTTTCATGTTTGAAGTATGATGGGTTAGGTCACATCAATTTTCGGGATTGGAGGTTTGAGGGCTGATTGATGATTAGATGTGTAGGGGTTTAGGGTTTAGCTTTTCAGTGACATTTTTGGGCAAGGTGAAAGGAGAAGTCATATCTATTTTCAGATTGTGGACAAGCTTGGTTAAGGTCACATTGAAGTATTTATTAGTATGACAGAAAAAGTTGTAAGATAACTTTTTTGTTGAATTTGGTGTGATACAGTTGTCTTTGCTGTTGTTGGAGATGAAGCTTGCGGTGGACGATAAGGCTGCTTTGATGGAGAGGTATCACAGTGGACGAGAGGAGAATATGGGATATAGCATAAGAGGAGATTGGAGGATGAATGATAGGAAGGGTGTGTTTTGTTGGATGCACAACAGGCATGCTAGAGCTACTTGAAATCTCTCTCTTTCTTTTGGTTTTGTGTAGGAGAATGCTCATGAGATGAATGCTCATGGCATGTTTCCAATTCTATCAAAATTCTCCAAATTGATTTTGCTACACATGGAGAATTACGGCAAAGTGCAAGATTAGATGCTTAGATGTCTCAAGGTAGAGGTACATGTGGAAGTGATGATAATCTCTAGGAAGTTATAAGCTAGTTTGTGGTTTTCCTTATCTCAAGTTTGGTATACTTCAAAATTTGTTTTATGTTTTTTAGAGTTGAGTTGTTGAATGATGGAAAGTGAGACTTGTGTTTCCGAGAACTCTGAGGGAAGCTTGAATCCAATATGTTGTTGATGTAGCACTCACTTCACAGAGGAATTATTTCTTTGAAATTGTAGTGAGGTTACTTGGAACCTTTCTTTTTGTCAAAACTTCCAGGGCAATGGGATTGGACTTGGATACTATCTCTCTATCTATCTTTTGTGTGTGGGATTATTAGTGGAGTAGGTCTGTGTGTCAATGCATGCATGATGTTGGAGAAGGTGAAGAGGAATTTCTCAAATGTTGTTGGACTACAAATTGAAATCTTTCAATTATAATATCCTAGTATACTGTATGGTGGGAATTGATGTTCAAAGGAAACCACAAAAGAGACCCTAATAGGTCAAGGGAGGAACATGAAGCTATCTAATCCAAACATGTGCCTAAAGACTTGCCTAGATTGTGAAGGTTGTATGGTCTGATGGATTGTCTACAATGTTCATGACAAGTACTTGTGACACAGTAAACATTTGTTTTGAGGCTTATTTCTAGGAAAATGTTATTTACAGATTTTTGGACTTTACTCCATTTCTTTTTGGTATCTTTTTTGTATTGAAGTCTCAGTTTGATTTTGTGGATTAGGTTTGTAAAAAATGGATACTGATGTTTCATATTGGTAACATGGAAGAGAGGAATTAAACTCTCTTAGGAGCCACGTCCCATGAGATAGAGAAAAGCTTGCAAGATGAATAGAATTGGAGATGAACATACAAATTGTGAAATCATGAATGTCAAAAGGACAACCATAGTATTTTACTAGACCAAGTTTGGAAGAAACCCTCTTCGTATTGTTGATTTATGGATAGAAGTAGTTGGTTTTGATCCAAGAATTGCATGAGCTAATGATCTTATGATTTAGGTTTTCAAATGAAGGTGGCCAGTTGGTTGATGACATTACAAGATGGTTGGAAGTGGGTACTCCTATGCGCAAGTAATTATGCACATTTTTATTTCACATTTCAATGGCCCCATGCGTTGACTATAACAAGAATGCGTTATCCATGAAAACCATAAGGCTATACATAGGATAGAAAATGTTTGGATTTTAATGGTTAACGATTGTTTGAAGATGGAGCACATATTCATAAACCAAACTAAAGATAGACTACATGAAAGAGACAAGGGTGTGAAAGTTGAATTCACTAAACAAGGAGCACAATTTGTTTGTTGGAAATTGTGAAAAACTAGAAAAGGCAAAGTGAATTGGGGATGTATAGGGTGTAGTGACATTCATTTCAATCTACATGTGGATGACAACCATTTGAAGGTTGTTAAATTGAAAGAGGAAGGAGGCGAAGCAAATCTCAAAGTACTATGAAGGTGGAAAGAATGCAAAACTGAAACAAGGGGATGGACAATAGAGTTGGAAGCAAGTACAATGTAGATAATTTTCTTAACCTTTATCATAGGAATAAGCCAATCAGATGGTGTTTTATGTTGAAACTTTAATGGATGCATTGTGCATGTCACATATAGGTTTTTTTTTCAACAATATACATTATCACACACATGTCGGTTCTTTTTTTAAAAACACAATAGTTGGTGGTGAATAACATGTAGTGGTGTAAAGGAACCATGTAGCAAATGTGTGGTGATTGAAATTTTAAAATTACTATTAAGAATGGATGTTGATGGTGAGGAACATGGATTAAAGGAAATGGGATTTGAAAAAAATGTCGGGCAACAATAATATGGGGAGGGGCGACAGGAGGTTATTGTTACAAAAGTTGAATGCCTTGATGCAAAACTACAAAGGGGTCCAATACACGATGATTCCAATGAGGAAAGGAAACATGAATAATGGAGTTTTTGGTTTGTAATGATTTGGGCCTAAGTCATTAACATTTCTACAAGATATGGTTATCATGAATTAAGTAAATATAATCAATTTTGGATTTATTTAAGAAATAGGGCCATATGAACATCTACATAAACAAGCATGAAAATGCGCATTGTGTGCTAAATTTGACCATGACTGTGCTATTGGCATTATATTCAGTTGATTTTGTCAAAGTAAACCTTCCTTTGTGCATTCATGTTTGCTTGACTTCTTAATGTTTAAAACATTTACTTAAATAATGAATATTGCTATAAATACTCCTTTGCTAATTACACACATCAGTTTCAACAAGTGTCCAAATGCCATGATTAGACCATGAAAAAAAGTAAACAATGGAATGCACGGACAAAAAATTTCCACTTGAACAACTTTGGCTTATTTTTCCATTAGTCAATTCCACTTTAGATTCACTAAAAGAATTCTTAAATTTATGGCCCCATTTATGGTTGATTTTATAATCATACCAGACAAATTATATGATTAATGGGCCCTTAATCATGTGGATTGAATAATTGTTTACAACAAAATGTCATTGAATGTTTGACATAACATTTTTCATCATGTAGTGATAAACATGACAATTGTCAAGTTATATAAGACAAATCATATATATTTTTGAAATGTCACGATAATAAATGACTAAAATATGATTGGTAAATAGTGGACGATTTGAATAATTGAATTTATACCTAGATTAAACTCATTTTTTGGATTATTATTAAAATAATGTAATGTGAAAGGAGGTTGTCTAACTAGTGTGCAATTTTGATCTAATCCTGGATTTCAAGCATAATTGCATCAACCGACTTGTTGTGACGGCGCCCCATCATTGTTGCATGGAAATGCATGGTTGCCTTATTTTCTGAGCTGTGTGGTGTGTGTAAAATTGGGCACGGCGGCTGGCATTGATGGAGCTCGAATTATGAAGGTGACAAGGCTGAGGACGGAGCGAGGAGAATGGAACGGCATTGGAAAATTGGAAGAAGCTTCTGGAGGAAGCCAACAGAGAACTCGAAGAAAAGATCAGAAGTCTGTTTTTGGAGGAGCAGTGAAGATTGTGCAAGGAAGAGAGAGAGAACCGAGAGAGGTGGGGGAGTGATTGGCAATAAGGACGTTTTTGTTTTAGGGAGGAGAATAGCAGAGAATGTGGTAAGAGCGAGAAGAGTGAGTAGCTCGGTAGCAAGGAGTCTTGGCCAGGATTGTGAGTTTCCGCTACGTCTGATGTGTGGTCTAGCTCATTGTTGTAGGAGGACATAGAGAGAGAGAGAGAGGAAGAATTGGAGGGACAATCAGCACCTCCTGTTTTTGTAAGAAATTATGTTCGAAGGCAGTGCTTGCGCTCTCGGACTATGTATACAATCCATGAATGATGTCTGAGTATTTTTCCCTCAGTGGCATCTGTGTGTAATGTATGACCAGAGCTGTGTGTGTTGTGTCGGGTGATGCGTTGCTGGGTTTGTCAGTCTTCAAATTGCAAGTAGATTGGTGAGCGATGGCAAGAAGATAGTCCAAGTCAGGAAAGGTGAGGTGTCTATGGATCTGAGGTGGATTGATAGAGTGTGAGAACCAGGGTCCGTGGGAGATCGCGTCAATTCTGCAGGTTTTCTGGATCCTCCTTTTTTGTTACAATAATTTTTAATAGACAAGTGGGTAGGTAATAATGTTAAATAAGTTGAAAAAAACAAGTAAGCAAGTGGTAGCCTAACCTACCTAACCTAACATACCTTAATATGGACTACCTACTCTACCCTTCTAAGAATGCACATACATTACAAGTATTAAACTTACATCTACTACAATTTTAAAGATTTTGGCATCTTTTAGCATTTTTTTTTGTTCATAATTTTTTTATTTTATAAGTTTTGAAGTTTTTAAAGTTTTTTTAAATCTTTGTACAATTCAAACTTTAGGGGTGTGAAAATTTAGCCAAAATGATGTTTATTCATGCTTATTCAAAATTCAAAAAAAAAAACAAAAACTAATAAAAGGGAAAATTTTCCAAATATTTAGGTTGGTTCTATTGTATATTTAAATTTGACATATAATAATATTTGGTTCCCAATGATGATTGTTAATATTTTTCATCCTCCTATGAGTGATCATCACTTTGGCTAAATCTTCAACTTTCTAAATTTTCAAATTGTGCAAGCAATAAAAAGGACTTTTAAAATTCTAAAAATTATAAAAGAAAGAATTATAAACAAGAAAATATGTTAAAAGATGCCAAAGATTGTTAAAACCCATTCCTAAAATCTAAGATTGTAATAGATGTAAATGTTCAAATCTTCCTATTCACAATTTATGAAGTATTTTTCAAATACATCAAGTATGTATAACAAAATGTGGCGAAAAATCAAAAAATAAAAATGAAATTCCAAAAAGTTAGGTGTTAAATGCTAATATTCTAACATTGGTTTATTATTTAATTATGTAGTTCAACATAATATTATTCAAATATCAAGATCTATAATATTAACCAATTGTAAAAATCAAAGAATAAACCCAAACAAAAATCCATATATGCAACAATATAATATATGTAATAATCTGAAAACTAAATTTAAACTGTAATGTATTGAAAACCAAAAATAAATAAAAATGCAATGAAATACACATGTTCTTAACCATCAAAATCCTCCTTTAGTTCCTTTCATGAGCTTGTCTTCATCCTAAAAAAACTATTCAATGTTTTCATGGTCACCAATTCAAAATTTTACCCATAAGTCCTTTCTAATTTCTTGCCATGAACATGAATTCAAATTCTCAACCAATCTTAATCACTCAACCTTAGGTTGCCATTCTGTTGTACAATAACACTTTCTCTTGTCCAATGATAAGAATATAGTTTTATCCACTTTGTCTCATGGTGATAGGACAATTCTACCCTTAACATTAGGAGTCCATTTCTTTCAAAAAACACCCATTATATCATTAGTGCCTCCATTTGTTTTTTATTAGATTAATTTACACCACAATTTTTTTCTTTTTTCTTTTTTTATGTTTCTCATTAGTTGTAAAAAAATGCATTAAATGAAAACAATAGATGTTAAACAAGAACAACAAAGTTAAAACCAACAAGCAATAGTTGAAAGGTTTAAGGAGTGTGGTAGGCTACAAGTTGTAGCATTATTTGGTAGGAGGTGTAATGCAATAAAAATGGGTCCAAGCATGGTAAATTAAACCAAAAAGTATGTCCCCCTAAAATCCCTTTTAAACATATGACAATTTTCTACAAAAACACAAGAAGGTAGATTGAAAGCTTTTTTATCTTTCATTTTGAAAACTTCTATGCCTCCATCAAGTTTATGGTAAGTTGGGTATAAAATTTGAAAAAAATTAATATATTGAAAGTAGGTAACAAATAGGTTTGAAATTGATTATTAAATATTTTTTTCAAACCAACTTATACCCTACAAGCTAAATATATTTTTATTAGAAAGTGAAAAATATGAAAAGGCACAAGTACACTTTAAGGCCCCATTAATTCAAAAAAAAATTAAATGTCATATTTCATTTACTTATAACACACTGAAACGTTATAAATTAACTATGAACTGTGCTTCAATTTCCACATGAATATATTTAAATCTACTTTAAACATGTAGTCTTTAGTTAGAATTTTAACAAAGTTTTTTTTTAAATCATATTAATCCTTGAAATAAATAATATTTTTATGTTGAATATATCAAAGCATATTTGATGGCTACTTTTCATTTATGTTGCAAGGTACATTTGTGGTTTAATTTACCATGCTTGGACCCAAATATAATATGCAACATGAATTATGTTTGAGATAATAATTGTTAATGGTTTAGCTTGAAACCTTTTCATGAACATTGATGGGGATGTTGTGGGTATAAATCTCTTAAGTGATGACAAAAGTTACATTATCAAAAGATAGTTGTGTGGGGGGGTCAAGAAACCAACCATTATTTTTTAATGCTTTCTCTATCCTTATGAAATCCTATGGGATTTTTTGAGCCTCCCCCTTAGTGGCCGCCTTAAGGTAAAAGGTTGTTTCAATCACATTTTATTAAATTTTTAATCCAATTGAATTTCATTAATGCACATAAAAAATCCTAGTTCCATGCAATCAAGGGGTGAACTATTATAAGCATAACCATTCTAACCATTTTATTTGGCTTCTCTGTCTTTTTCTTTTTTTCACTTAATATTTTATGTTTTATTCCCATGCAAAGTTTAATGGTTTGGTTTATAATTGTTTCCTTCCTACTTTTCTTTTCCTTCTTCTATTTTTTTGTTTATCACCCTAAATGCCCCAGGGAATGAACTTGGCATTTGATGTTGATCAAGTGTTTTTCTACTATTTATAAACTTTGAAATAACTTTTGTTGATTATGTTAAACTTTTATTATGAATTATTTGATCAAACAAATTTGATTATCATCACCTTGTGAGTCAAATCCCCACACATTTAGATGCAAGAACATTAGTTGTCTCAAAATTAATTATATGTTTGAATTTTTTTTTGGAATTGAAATTAAATCACAAAACAAGTTTTTAAAAAGGACATTCTAATTATTTTTACAAAGGAATCTATGACCATGTGTCTTCCATCAAAGAGAGGTATTAATCTTATTATGGTTTTCTCAAATCATTTTATAGATTGTATATTTGGTTATATAATTTAATTGTTCAATGAATTTTGATTATTTTTTCAAATTGTTGGAATATTATTTATACTTAATTCAATATTCCCTTTTCTATGAAAATTCTGTGTAAAATGTCATATGTTGAATATTGTTGTTGTGGCTACAAATATCAATGTGCATGTGTCATGTGAAAACAACCATAAAAAAGGTTAATTATTTATAAGCTTCAATTGTGACAACTTGAAATCTTATCATTCTTACCATTGAAATTTAATGGTTGGAAGTCATGATCTATGTATTAACACACCCCCAAACTCCTTGATGGATTCAATTGCGATTCCAAAGTTGAAAACAACTAAAGGAAAGGAGTTGAGGCGCCCTCCTTGGCTCATAGCACTTTAGGGGTAAAAGGGTTTGCTAGAGTTCTGGGATGGGGATTAGGAAAAGTGATAAGCAAGTCAATTATTCACATGGACCTACACAAACCGAACAACAAGTTGGTCAGTGCATAGTTGGAACACTTTTGGTGCACGGACAAGTCACGTGAACACGAATTCACAAGATTCATCACGACCCAAACTTGGGGGAAGCCACCACCTTCCCACTTATATTATTTTCTGTGCTTGGCCACGGGGCCAACACTCAAATGTCATTTTGGTCCGGGACTCCCAAGTTGGAGTTTTGAAATTCTCGAAATTTAAATTTTCACAACTTCGAAAGCTCATAACTTCTTCTTCAAACCTCTGATTGAGATGAAGTTTCAAACAAAGTTGTAGCCCTTGTCAAGGGTTTTCCAATGATATGTGGCACGCCACTTGCACGTAAATAAATCGGGGCGATTCTCAACTTTTAGTGGGTAGGAGTCAAATTGGCAATTTGACTCCCGCCTTTCTTTTGGGCATGACTTATGTTTTAACTCTCTAAATGGATCATGTGAGCTCATTTTAGACATCTACGTTCCAAGAGCTTTTTAATTATATAAGTAACTTTTCAATTCAATGAGTTTTAACCCTTACAATCGCCCTCTGAATATTCATGACTCCATTGGAACTCCAACTCCCAAAGTGGGAATTTACTTGGGAGTGTGGGGGTTCATTCCCTCCCATTCTCTACACTTCTAAGAGTATGAAATGTGATTCCCGTGCTTCACTCTTCGCATGCACTTTCACAAGCCCAAGGTTAAGGTTGCGACAAGTATGCTAAAAATTGATTTCCTCATTTACTCACATTTATAACATGTTTGTTTTTTATCAAGGCCAAATTATGAGGTATATTTCAGTTGAATTTTACTTTTCAATTTATAACTTTTGAGGAACATATTAATTAACAAATTCCTCAATTTCAATCATCTTTTGTTCTAATTATTGATTTTTTTGCATCAAATTATACAAATTTTGTTGCTCTTGATTTGAATGTACTCTTTTCAATTCTATTTTTTTTCTTCCATCTTCATCAAATTTTCATATTGATATGGAGCTTATTATTGCAAAATAAAAACTTGATTTTGATGGCTATAAATTTAATCCAAAAATAATTAATTAAATTTTTTTTGGAATTACAAAAGCTAAATTTTGATTATTTAGAATTTGGATACTTAAATTGTTATTTCTCTAAAATTTGAATGGTTAAATCTTTTTTTGGGGGGGAATTTAAATAGTTAAGTGTTGAATTTCAAAAAAATGTAAAATTTTAGTTATTCAAAAACATTGTAAGAAATACATATACATTTTGGATTTACAATATTTTTTAAAGTTTTGACAGTAATGAGGGTATATCCACAATATTTATAAAATCTTTCAATATCAGTTCTTTGTAAACATTAGTTTAAAACCCTAGCTTTTAGTCCCAATTTTGAATGTCAAACATTAAACCCTTTATTTTAAACATTAAATGCTACACCCTAACCTATCATTTTAAATCATAAACCAAAACTATAAACTATATATCCATCCATATATAATATAAAAATGGTTGGTATGCAATATAATATGTTTGCATCATTTAATGATTTTTTGTATTCTTGTAACCTTCATTTAATTGCGTCACATAAAACATTTCAACTGCAAATCACAAAAATTATTGGAAAAAATGGAAATTTTTTTGATTGGACATTTTATGGTAACATCATTTTGAACATAACACAAAGCCATTTTAATTTGACCTATTTTGCAAAAATTCGAAAAATCCTATAAACAAATAACATTAAGGAAATTACTTCATAAATTCGAATACTTTTCAACTTATATTGTTAACCTTTTTTTTTAAGTTGTTGAAATTTGTATCCAAAAAATTATAAGCTCTAGTTGGGTACATATACATAAACAAAAACTAAATGATAAATCATTAAAGACTTTTTAAATACAAGATAAACCAAATTTAGATAAGATTTTCAAATCATACTTAGGGTACTGTAATTTATTTGAAAGGCTTGCATATTTCATTAGATTATCTCGAAAGCTTACAAAATAACTTATTTGCTATGATAAAATAGCCCAGTCCTCTCACATTCTTTGTAAATTTTACATATGTAGAAAGATCATGAAATTCTTTCATGAAAACCTTGTACAACTTACATGTCAAAATGTAAACCTTCTAAATATAATATAATACCTTCAATATATTCATATAACAAAATTGATACACATTGATTTTATAACTTTTGCAAGATATTATGATCATAAAATGTCTTATATCTACACATTATTCAAAAAACCAATTTGTTTTTTAACAAACTTACGATCTTTTTTTATTATATAATTTTAAAATCATGGTAGTGACCATGGTCATGACCTTTGATGGATTAAAGATTCACCTCTATATGAAATTAATACAAATAAAAAGAATAATAAAACTGTGGATAAATACATCTCATGTGATGTTTTATTATTATCAATTATGTTACAAAATGTATAACAATATCGACACACTCAAAAAAAACATTTAAAAAAAATGTTGCTTGTATGTTTATACATTCCATTAGCCATTACTTCCCATGAGAATGACCAAAATATTACATCAATTGGAATAATGTTTTTTTAAAAGAAAAATTATTTGCAACAACAAACAACATTTTCAAAAAATTCTTTAACAATGAAAAAACAATGAAAAAAAATACATTCTTTGAATTTTAAAAACTTCCACATTTTAACAACCATCCATACATACTCAATTTAAAGAAAAAGTTAATGACGCCACACATTTCCTTGAAACAAACAACATCAAATATTACAATTTATGCATTTAACATACATGTTGTTCCTTTATGATTTGCAAATATAAATATCCAAATTGTTTTAAATTCATACATGATTGCATCACATTGCACATCATGCATGACTAAAACCAATAAATTTGTAACATTAGAATTGCATTCTATAATAAAAAAAATTATTCTAAAAAAAATTAATGCCAATGTTAAGATCTGAAAATTAAGTTATTGTTTTGAATGTTCAATAAATGTCCAACCAACTAATTTTTTATTTAGTTCTTAAAATTCCTTTACATCATTCATCATAAACATTAAAATTTATTAATACATCTTCATATTAAGATCATCCGTTTATATTAAAATCATAATCCTTACTAAATCAATTAGAACCTAATTTTATTAACATAATGTGTTCATCGATAATAGACAAACATTTAAATCAAAATATATATAATTAATATTTATCATTAACATAATTTGCTTCTTATTATAGTATCATAAATAAAAAGTTATCAAAATGTTGCAAACTAAGAATCATCAAGTTTGTCAATTATATTAAATATAAAAATATTGAAATTAATTATGGGAACAATTTTTTAAAATATTAATCATAATTAGACACAAATGTTACATAGCATGTTTGAATTTTCAAGCAGAAGTAATAATATTGAAAATTATATTTGAATCCAATTATAAAATACAAGAGATACATACAAATGAAGAGGATGATGTTATTAATTTAAAATCAAAATCCTCACATCCACCAAACATATGGAATGATGACGTTGATGATGACATTAGCGACATGCATATTTTAATTCATATTACAAACACATTAAATATTTATGAATTTAATTTGAAAAAAAGAATTCATCATTCAATCTTATAATGAATTAGATTAAAAAAGACAAACACTTGAAAATGATGGTTTCATAACATTGTGAGATTCTATGATAATGAATGAACCCAAATCATACTTTGTTCAGATGACTAAATGAAAGTCAAAGATTAATATTCAATGATGTCATGTATAAAAATAATGTATAATCATATTCCAATACATCTATTTTTGATAGGAAGTGCTAAAATTAGTAAAAGTTTCACTTTATGTTTAGAACATTGAGTACAAGTAATAAAACATATTCAAAAAACAAATTTTTGGTGGTCAAAATGTCACCATGTTAGGTGATTTACCAGACACCTCCCATAAAAGATTGTTGGATTTTTAAAATAAGTTTATGAAAATATTAATGATGGCACCAAAATTTTGAAAAAAAATGTTAAATGTCATGAATTGATTATGGTTATGTGACAAATTGATACACAATTTATAAAATTTTCAAAAAAAACTTTGTACATGCATGCAAACTTTTAAAAACATTCAATATCTTAATTCAAATTGGTGTTAATAAATATCAAAATGCATTAACTCTACCACACATAAAAATATTTGAGTGCAAAATCACAATAAAATTATACTTAATAAAACAATTAGCCCAACATTCAATTTTGAAGCGACAAACATTCACCAATAATCATGCCCAACATCATATAAAATTTTAAATGACCCAAGCAAAATTATAGGTTTGTATCTTACAATGCATATCAAACAAACTATTTTAGTTGAATTATGTGTTGAAAAATATGCAAGATTTCATACCCTTGTTAATAAAGATGATGCACTACAACAAAAGGTGTCCATGTGCATTAAGTGATTTCACTAGATTATGAATGAATTGACTAGTTATAGTGAACATGACCTAGTGGGGAAACAATGAATTAATTGGTGTAATGAACATGAATTAGTGAATTGCACCCTCATTTTGTAGTAGTGAAGATATATTGAAAACATCAACATCAATATGGTTTTATTATGTTTCCCAAATCCAAAAATAGGAATACTAGTTAGAGAAAACTCTATTCACTTTTATATAAAAACATATTCAACTAGATTGGACATCAATTGACCAAATTATCAAAGAGATAAAAATTGACAAAAATCCATTTCATATTATAACAATAATTCAATTTTCAATTCAATTAAAAAATAAGAACCATTCATCGATGACAAGGATTATCACCAGATGAATTAACTTTTGAACCTATTAATGTTTAAAATATGATTATCATACAAAAAAATTTCTTGCATTTAAAAAAAGAGAGGACTATATATATTAATTCCATTTCAACATCACAACTTTCACATTGATCAATGTTTCATTGAAGAAATAAAAAGATTAAAAACATTCACAAATTGGACACCTTTTGTTCTTCGATTGAAAAACTTTTATCATTCACATGTTATTATGCAAGCCCTTAATACAAATTCTTCATGATAACATTATCAAGTTATAAATCATACTCACAACCTATAAATATCATGCGATTTACAAAAACGACATAAACATTTTCTTTAATAAATCAAAATGCTTTTAAATTTCAATTTATGGTTGCAATGATTTGATAATGATGTACAACACACAAATTTTTTACATTTTTACAACACATGTAATGGATTTGAATATATATCAACTACATTTAACATAAAAACATATGTGTTTCATAAAAGGCATTTTGGTTTGACTTCTAAATTCTTCAACACACTAAAAGCCGAAGTTCAAAAATCCCCAAATGATTGCCCACTCATTATTTTAGGAAATTTTAATATTGACATATTAGATGACATTAATCATAAGAATAATAAACAAAAATTAATAGAATTTATGAATTGTAAATCAAAATCTCAATTTAAAAATAACACAACAAATTTTGTTCTTTTTTTTTACAACAAATTTGGAAACCAAATTGGAGATTTTTGTTTCTAGTGTAGATCTTATTATTTTTTCTAAATTTTGGAATTTTTTTATCAAATTTTAGTATCACAAAATTTGGGGGGGGGGAGGCACGAAACCATGGGTCAAATTCATGTTCATCATATGACTAGAAAAACCAAGGTCATTACGCTATCCAACAACACCATACAATTTCTAAGGAACCAACAAATATCAAATAATTGTTCTACAAATATATGCGAATGTCATGCAACAAAAATAATTCAGAATGTGTGATATTTTCACCATAACATATGCCACAAATATAACATTTCAAATTGAACAAAAAAATCTGGATAAATTTTACAAGAAATGTGATAACTATGTAAATAATAAATACATTTTTCTGTTTCCAAAATATTTGTGCTAAAACCTCAACATTTCTACTATCCAATTAACATCATCTATATGTAAAACCATTCACATAGTCGATCCAGGCTCATTGATGGCACAGAGCCCAAGTATAATAACAAACTAGTTGTGTTTGCCCTCTACATGTTGGGTAAAAGCTAAAATCATACATGCATGTCTACTATCTTAGGGCAATAATAAATTTTTATAATATAAAAAACAACAACAATATAAAAAAATCAATTAAATAAAAATTAATTTCATTATATTTTCATTACTGAATATTCATCAAAGTTTTATTGAAGTTTTAAAAATAACTTCAAATTAATCAAAAACATTTATATCTCAAAAAAGAATTTTATATTAAAATTTTAATTTATTTTAAAATTGATGTGTCTTATTAGTCAATTCTTGCATAATTTTTTCAAATCAATTTTTTAAGAATCTCATTTTAATAAGATTCAAAGAAATTGAAGCTAATTATTTGTGGGTTTATAGAATTTTTAAAAACATTTTAAAAATTTGTTGTATGAATTACTTTATACATTTCATAGCCATATGAAACCTCGTGATACAAAAAGGCAAGTGACAACCCCCAAAAATAAAATGATATAAAGATATGATTAAATCAGTTACCCAACATTCATATTTTGAGAAGAAACCAAACAAGTAGATGGGTAGACTTCAAAACAACCCATCAATTAGGCAGGCGCACCCAAAACCTACACAAGTGCGTCCATTAGCTTGGGTCAATAATAAAATGCTTAAGTGTTAGGAGCGCATGTTTGAATTTTGTTAATATCCGCTGGTCCCAGAATCAAAGAACCGCTGGTTGCGGTTAGTACAAAAACCACAAAGAACCGATGAGATTATGGAAGAACCAACAGTCATAAAAGGTGGGTAATTCAATTCGTTCAAGAAATTGACGACCAAGGATATGTATCAGAACCGGTTCCGTAATTTTAACGGAACCGGGGGTGGCGTTTAAAGCACGATACCCGTCCAACAGCAGTAAAAGGAAAGTCAACGTTCCGGCGTTCCACCCAAAAGACCTCTTTCCGCAACTGGACGGGGGAGATTAGGTGTGGCCTGATGAATCGAGGTACTGAGCACGTGATCGTCGTCGATATGTGAAAGATGAGAGAGTGTTGTGTAAAAGAGAGCGGTAGGCACGAGCAGAGGAACAACCCGTGCTTCTCGT
>Ga0116229_10006492_pt1 | contig 18793 bp, 7 predicted proteins | sample S1TSphgellanicum_3_FD_87313 | JGI IMG/M metagenome (GOLD analysis project Ga0116229, IMG submission 87313) | Host-associated microbial communities from peat moss isolated from Minnesota, USA - S1T2_Fc - Sphagnum magellanicum MG | ecosystem: Host-associated > Plants > Peat moss > Unclassified... | reverse complement strand
ATGCAATGCCATCAGTGTCTCGATGTTGAAGTCGATAACCGTAAAATTCGGCCATTGTCACATTGCAATGCTTTCTTTGAAGCTTAGCTTTTTTCGCATGGTCTTCATCCAAATTTGCATCAACAATAACACCATTGAACGGAATATTCGGATGGCATCCATCCTCACCGTAAGGAAATAACAACGGATAATGTAGAGCCATGTATCCCACATGTAGTTCGGAAATGCGTTGACACAGGCTAGCTTGTTGAGCAATGACGATGTCACATTTGTCTTCAACCTCAGAACCATCTCCTACCATCAATGTAGTGACTTCATCGGCCGTTGGCACATTATATTGGCGGGCATCCTTTGTTCAAGAGGCGATGAGACACAATTTCAAATCCATCTTGCATGTTTATACTATCTCATACAATCTACTTCTAGGGCAAGTACTTCTACCACGTTTTCTTCTAGGTTAAAGCCATTGAGTGACTACCACACTTCCTCAAGATTTGGTGTGATCCCAAGGTGGATAACTCTATGTTCCATAGAAACCTTTTCAAGGATTAGTCATCTTCACACCTCCTAGACTATGGGTGGTACCTTAACTGCCCCAAGGATTACATGCCTTTGTTAGAGATTGCTTTTCGTGAGAAAATTGAGCCCGGGTTCCAATCTATCCTACAAGTGTCTTCAACTACTCCGATTGAAGCATTTAAGAAAAAAGGTAAAAGGAAGGGGAAGGAGTAGGTTAGAAAGATTGAAAACACTAAGGACACCAAGATGGAATATATCAAAGGTCTTCTACATGGGAGTACTACTCCCTCTAATGACTTCGTTCCTCTTGAGTAATCACTCCTCCTCTAGGTTCTCTCAAGGTGGTGGTGCCTTCTCCTTGCCATTACACCCCCTCTGGGCCATAGGCATCCAACCCATTGCATTGCATTAGCAAACCTCTCTATTATAGAGGCAACAAACTAGTCCCACTAAGCCAAGTTAACACTAACTAGCTGAAATAGGTATTGCATTGGGTAGTGGTGATACCTGGCCTAATGTGGACTAATTACTTAACAATTCTACTTGACCCAATGGAGGCTCACTTGCCAAATCCATTGTCCACTAGGCAACCATTTCTTGGAATTAAAAATAAGGACATAAGGGTGTAGTCACAATAACATGTACCATAGCAAATGTAACATTTGTTTTGGCTTTTCATATTTTTAAGTCATAATTTAATTTGGTGTTGAAATTATAACATTTGTTTATATAGTTGTATTTTTAATATATCATGAGAACATGTGAATTGATTTGAAATTAATCCAATGAGTAAAAAATTAACAAAAACACTTGTTAAACATTATAATGCTTATTTTTAAACAGTAAAAGGACTTATAAATGGATTTGAATTTTTTTGAAAATGACATTTTTTGCCAAAATTTTAACATAAACCTTATTAAAATAATATGAAAAAAAATTTAAAACTTTTAAAATATTTTTTCAAAGATTTTTTCAAGAATATTCCAAGAATGTTCTAGGAATATTTCCCAAAAATCAGTCACAAAAGCAATAAAAAAGTAGGCAGGTGTGGCTCGTAGTATCCCGTTTGCACCCATAGATGCAAAATTATTTATTTTACATTCCAACCTTCTTAATCTACTATAATACTTGAAGGCAACTTCAACACTTATTTGTCAAATAATTAATTAATTTTGAAAATTCCATCATGCATAGTGAAAATAAAACATTAAAGAATATTTTCAAAGATTCTTTGATTTCTTTCACAAATTTTGCAACTTCTTTGAAAAAAATAATTCTTGAAAATTTTAAACATTTAAAAAAAATAATACATAATGTTGAAATTGTTAAAGTACTATGGTATCTAAAAAGAGTAGATGATAAATTTCCCCTTTCACCATCATTGAAGATGTTTGGTGTTAAATAATTATCCAAAAGGGTAGCTAAATAAAATTTTGAACTATTTTACTCAAAAAAATTGAAAATAAAACTCCCAACCTACGTCAACCAAATAATTGTCCCACCCATTAGACTACCATTATAGGTCAAAATGAATAAATGCATGTTGTTGCATAGGTTTTTCTAATTTAAAGTTTTTTGGGATGTTCAAATTGGAACACTAGACCAGTGTTGGGTAAGTACCAAACATTGGTTCAAAACTGACCTAATTTTTAACCGATTCTCAAGCAAAAAATCAATTGGGTATAACCTTGGGCGTTACTTGGGTTGATACCCATATTTTTGAATATGAAAGTTAAAATACTTGGTTTATTGAAAAACTGAGGTTTTTAAATTTAATTTAATTTAAAATTTTGATATGCAAATAGGTTATATGAATAACCCTAGGTTTGGTTTGTAGGGGTTTAGGAGTAGGGAGTCTAGAATTAATTAAATTTAGGGTGTTAGGAAGCAGGGTTTTGGTTCAAGGTTAGGAAATAGGAGGTGGCATTTAAGTTTAGTGTCAAGAGGTGTCGTTTTTCACACATGGGAAATAGGATTGTATGTTGCTCATCACCAGAACTACCATCACAATTCAAGTATGTTTTTTCTTTCTTCCTTTCTTTTTCATGTTTTTGTTGGTATTTGGTGTTCAATGTGTTGTTGCTTCCTTGTGATCATCACGTTGTTATCCGTATCTTGCACTCATCATGTTGTTATTGCTACCAAGCACTAATTGTGTTCTTGTTGCTACATAGTGTTCATGTTGTTGCCTTGCACTCATCATGTTGTTGCTAATTAATGTTCATCATGTTATTGCTACTACCAAGTGTTCATCATGTTTTTACTACTACTTGGCATTCATCATGTTGTTGTTACTTTGCATTCATTGTGTTGTTGTTAATTGGTGTTCACTGTGTTACTACTAATATGTTCTGTTCATTGTGTTGTTGTTAATTAATGTTCATCGTGTTACTATTAATATGTTATGTTCATTGTGTTGTTCAAAAACCTAACACTCATTGTGTTCTTGTTGTTGCCTCACAGTCATTGTGTTGTTAATTGGCATTCATCATATTGTTGTTGCTACCTTGCATTCACCATGTTGTTTTGTTACATGGCACTCATCATGTTGAATTTTTTGCTTCATGTTCATTATGTTGCTATTGCTACCTTGTGTTCATTATGTTGTTGTGTTACTTGGTGTTCATCATGTTGTTGTGCATGGTGTTCATTGTGTTGTTACTATTAGCAATTTAGGTAAATTTATTTTCTTTTTCATTTTCGTTGGAGTTTGGTATTAAATGTGTTGTTGCTATTACTTGAAGTTCATTATGTTGTTATTGTTGCTTTAAACTCATTGTGTTGTTATTATTGGCATTTCAAGTGAGCTTATTTTCTTCCTTTTTTTTGGTGTTTGACTTTCAATGTGTTATTGCTATTGTTAAATAGCCATTGTGTCGTTGCAACTTGCTATTGCTAGGTGTTCATCATGTGTTGTTGCTACCTAATGTTGATCATATTGTTGTTATGCTTGGTGTTCATCATGTTGTTGTAAATGGCATTCATCATGTTGTTATTGGTGTTCATTGTGTTGTTGTTGATGTATAATGTTCAACATGTTGTTTTCCCCTTTGTGGTTGGTACTATCCCTACCGCCACATTGTTTTGCAAGTTGGAGTTTCATTGGAGGCAAGAAAGATTTTGGGTGCTTGCAACTTTATCAACCTTTTGGACATAAGGTTTTTTTTTTTTTCCCAAGAGTATGTGATTTTTATTCATTTTGAATTTTTTAATATATTGAAGCTTATATGTTAATAATGTGATTGGATTTTATTATGTAGGAATAACTTTTAATATATGGTGTAATTCATTACAACTCAATTACAACTCAATCAAAACACCTCATTTTCAATTGTTATGCAACTCCATTATAATTGCACCCATGATGTCATGTTGACATCATTAATTGTCATCAATTTATTAAATTTTGACACGTGGCACTATGAAGATTTTTGGACATAAAAATTATTTTTTTCAAAATATTGATTTCCTTCATCCATTATGATTGTTAATGATGGTCCAAAATTGTAACATGTAACAAAAAAAATTGTCACATGGCATATTAATTATATTTTGGAAAAAATAAATTAAAATAAATATATATTTTAGTAGCTAGGTAGGTCATACATAACCATAGATAGGTAGTTGGTAGGTCGTAAGACCCACATAATTATGTAGTTACCTAGGACCTACCTACCTACCTACCTACCTACCTACCTACCTACTTACTTACCTAGGTAGGTAAATAGGTGAGAAAGCAGAAGGCTAAATGAACTAAATAATAGCCATGAAATTTTATTATTTTATTTTATGTTTTGCCTTTCAGTGATTGAGCTTTAAAAAAAATTTAAACATTTTTAACCGCCAAAAAATATGATAGGAAATATTTGTTTCCTATGCTCTTGAAGTTTTATCATCATTTACGTCCATTGTTCAAGGTTGAAAGTTCATTTTTTTTATAGAAATGATGAAAATAACAATTCGGACAATTTTGAAATGGTGGGTGCAATCGTACTAACATGTACCATTTGTAGTTGTAACTACTGTTTATTGAACTTTGGATTGTAAAAATAATATAATAATAAATAGATTTTTTTTAAAAAAAATTATTGTGAATACAATATGTACATATCATAAAAATTTGGAATCAATCTAATGAGTGAAAAATACGTATAAATATTTGTAACCTCTTGTAATCATTGTTTAAAAACTACATAAAAATAACTTAAAAGTAGTTTTGACATTAAAAGCAAAATTAATTGATTTGAATATTTTTTAATGACATTTTTTGGATTAAAAAAAATATACACCTTAACATAATATATATTTTAAAATTAAATATTTTTAATGTTTTTTTGAAAGACGTATTAAAAAAATTCTAAAAAAATTCTAAGAATAAAGTAGTGGTTTAAAGGGGCATGTGCGGCTCTTAATAGCATGGTTGGACCCTGGTGGTTAACATTAATGAACTTGCAAGAAAAACCAATTAAGAGAGAACCAATTAGGCATGGAAAAAAAAAGAATTGGATATGGTATGAAAAAAAAATATTTTTAAAAATTGAAAGTTGTCTCAATTCTTAAAATAAAAAATAACCAAAACCAAAATTGACGAATATGAAAAAAAAAAATAATAACCATTCAACATTACACTAGAGCCCTTTTTGAAATAATTGAATATTTTGGCAAAAACTTACTATTGGTACTTGTGGGTGTAATAATCAATCATAGATAAAAACATCATCTTGACACTTATTATATTACACCACCTACTAGTTTTAAAAAAATCAAATCAACATTTCTCAATCCTTCTCATGGTTGAATGTTCATATTAATTAGCACTTTCTATTTAGAATTAATGTGTTCAGCTCAAGCTAAATAAAATCCCCAATCCACTCATTTTTTAAAGCACAATGCAATTGAGTTAAGAAATTTCTTCAATTCTAAAATTAATGCCTAATAGTATCGATGAGTCCAAATTAAATCCCAATGAATCATGTCAAACATTCCCATGTACGTGTGAAACTCATAAGTTAATTATCTTATTTTATCATGGAATAGTTAAATTAATTCTTACATTGTATGACAACTATTAACATTTTATTTTTTATTTTTTATTTTTTTTTTAAAAATGTTTGTCATCTATAATCAACTTTAACAACTATTAACTTCTCTTTTTTTTGGGTGGGGTACAAGACTTGCATAGTTGTGTTAAGTGCAAATTATACATTTCTTAAAAAGACCATGTGCAATTGTGAGAGGATGACAATTTGAATTAGGGCACTCAATTTAATGAAGGGAGCAAACCCATTTGAATGCAATGAGAATTATGTGTGAAGTGCATCAAACCAAAAAAAATTGAATCCAATGAAGGGTGATTACTAAATGAAATGAGTGAAGTGAATGTGTTTTAAGTATAAGCCTTGGATGAGGTGAGTGAAGTAAAATCTCTCAAAGAAAAACATAGCCTTTTCTGAAGAATTGTCCCCACAAAAAGTTACACAAGTGAATTTACAAGCTTTGCCCAAGGGTAAAGACTAGTGTCGACCAATTCATCCGATTTTTTTTTCCATAATTCAAGGGGTAGCTTCTTTATGTTCAAATCTATTTTTTATGTCCCCCACAAGGTATCAAATAATTAAATATTTAAATTTGAGATCCTCTTATTATCAATTTTCTTGTTTAAAACATACTCTAATTAATAATTCTTTAATTATCATTTTTGATCATTTAGACCCTTGATATGCATAACTTAGGTTGGTTTCTAAAAATATTCAACGTAATACCCAACCTAAGAACCACCTAATGTAACATTAGGGTAAGAATTTTGCAAGTAAAACATTTTTTTTAGTAAAAGCATTCTTACATGTTCATTCCTCACAATTGCTACCTTGTGCACTAGTCAAATTCAAACAAAAAAGGTAGTTGAAAGTGGAGCAAAACTTTTTAAAATGTAGATAAATGAAAAAGTGAAAACTCATAGGTTCGAATGTTTGAAAATTCAAGAATAGCTCAAAATTGTATTTGGTTATTCTTTTAGGGTTTGTGGTGTGAAAAGGATTCACTTGTCTTTGTTTAAGTGTAAAAAAAAATCTATTGTTTTGTTTTCTACCATTCATTAGAATGCATTGCGATTTGTGGAGGCTATGACAATGATGGCACGCTGATTCATGAAGGAATGATGTTTTTGGGATTTTCCTAATTTGTTTTTTTTTTTTCTTGTGTGTGATTGCAATTAGTGCTAGCAATGGAACAAAGCTTGTGGATGATGGGAATAAGTAACTACATCTTGGAGAAGCTAAACATTTAATCTGCATTTTGGTTTTCTTAAAAAGATTGATGTTATGTTTTGGTTGTGATCTAGGTTGGAGCCACATTGAAGGGAAGAATGTCGTGCTGTGAAATTATGTATACATGTGTGTTGACTTCTATGATTTCTGCTATACATGAGATTCAATGATTTAGTAGATGGAGTCACATGAATCCTTAAAGACATGGAACTGATGATAAGCTCTAAAGGATCAAATATGGGCCGATCTATTTGTGGCATTTGTTGTTCAAGACAAGTATGTTTGATTGTTTGTTTGAGGTGCAGTTTTGTGCATGCATGGGGAAATCAAATACCTAAAATTTGGGAGTCCTAAGCAAAGGTGTTAGCCATTGGGAAAGTATGGGAACATAAGAAAAATCGATCGATGGTGTCACTAGGTGTTTGGGACATTATGCTTGTTAATGTCTCCCAAATTGTTATTGTAGAATAATCAATGTGGGTTGTTGTTGTGAGTCCATTGTAGGCAGGGTGGGGATTCTATGTGGGGTTTAAATATTGTTTATTTTCTATGCCACATTAAAAGATCATGATACCTTGATGAAAGGAGATCCAAAGGGATCTGATCCATCCCAGGCCATTAAGTTAGGGTCTACATTTAGGTTAAATTAAAGTGTTGATTTATGAAGGAGCTTGGAACAATGATGATGAATTATTACTTTCATATGTAGATTTTCTTTTGTGTTTACAAGTGTTTATGATGATGTTTGATATAAGTGTTATACTTGTTTTTTTGGTTACACAAAAACTTGTTGTGATGAGATTAATCAAGTCTCTAAAAAGTATATATTAGGCATTACTTAACCAATTTTAGAAGCACAAATTTGTTGTCAATAACTACTAGTTGGACCCTTCTTAATAACTTGGTTACTAGTGGTGAGGACATGTATAAATGTAAAATTTTGGAGTAAAATTTGGGCTTGATGTGGAACCAATATGTGAATAACAATTGAAGACCCAATTATATTTTTTACGTTGCATTAAATTACTAAATTCAACTTGCATATGAAATCAAGTGTACACGACTTGCTAATTTTTCATGATTTTGAAATTGAGTCTATTATGAAAGGTAGAGTCATTAGGTTATGAGTTGCTTGTTTATCAATGAAATTAAAGAAACAAGGATAAATGATTCATATATATGAAAAAAATGAACAACCCATGAACTAAATTACAAAAATTGTTTTGGAAAATGAACACCAAACCAATTAAGAAACTTAATTTATTTATGGAAAAAAATATCAAGAAAAATTAAACAAACTAAATAAGCGCTCATGAATAATCATTTCAAAGTACCTATAGACTACCCAAAAAGAAAGTGTATGAACTTGAGAGTGATGTGCTTGTATTGACATAAATAGAAGTATCAAAAGGGAAATAATGAAGATAAGTAATTAGTGTTGTTTGTCATTTTAGTTTGGAACTCATTAGAAACTTGTGGATGATATGTGTAGGACCTAGTACCTAACAAGCCAGTAGGCCTTATGCCCAAGGCTATTGTATATGTAAAAGGCTACTTTTGATTCTACCCTACAATATGTTACAAAATGAAATATTGACAAAAATGAACCCTATTCTAAAAGATGATCACAAAGAAAAAAATTATTACATTCAAGTTTCAAGATTTGACATGCATAGATTTACCAAACATCAAATGTAGCTCCCTTAATCCAATTTTTAAATGTGCATAACTTGAATACATTCAAAAGTAAAAACTGGTGTTTGCTAATTTTGGTCCCAACTACCAAATACTATAGATTGCTAATCCTAAAGTTCGAAAGAAAAAATCAAAATTAGAACTAACAAAAAACAAGGATTGAGAACCAACCTTCGACTAGAACTATAATCAACCCCAAAAACCATTTCATCTAAGTTCCACTTTTAAAATTTAAAAAAAACTTTTGATGGGACTAGACAAGTTAGTTTGCAAAAAATAAAGGGTTTAAAATAATAATAACAACATTTTCTTTGAATAATAATTTGGGGGTGGGGTGGGGGTAACATTAGGTATTTAGTTGATGTAGGTGGTAACATATTATTTGTAGTACAATGCTAGTAACTAGAAAAAAATTCAATTTTGGGCTATGCATAGTTAAGTAGAATTGGATCTAGTTTGGAAATGGACTTGCCTAGGAATGTTTTTAAAAGAATCCTAAACTAGAAATCTTGAAATGTGAAAAACCAAGTCTAGAACCAAACCATTGAAGGTTCTATCAAAAATTTAAAAACTCCTTTGACCATCTAGAACAAAAAGTTCTTTTGAAAAGTAAGAACTAACCAACATTAGTAAAAACCGATGTTGGGTAGGTATGTTATATAACCCAAGAGGTGAAAATGAAGAAGGTATTTTTAAACCCTAAAAACTAAGAATTGCAATACTTGCCTTGCTTCCAACCCTGGGAGTTTATAAAATGAAATGTTGATAACCCCACTTTAATTGTTAACAAACATCCCATTGGTTATTAGTCTAAAATTCAATCAAACCTTCAATAGTACCATTGTCAGTTTTTTCAAATTTGTTAGGGTTTAAGGTTTTTTTCAAACACACCAATTTTTGCTTTTGTTTTCTCTATAGTAGGAAACTTGATTGAGGTCATTTTATTGTTGCATTGTAGTTTTCCTTTGAATGCAACCTTATTGTTGGAGGAAAGATTTTAATGCCACCTTGGAATGCAAATTTGCCATTTTGTGGGGTGCATGAACACAAGACAACATCAATTGAACAATCTCTTAAACATCTACCAATTTGGAAGTTGCAAATGATAATGAAGAAGGTAAACATTTGCACAAACTTCTTTTGTATTTTTGGTGTTTAATGTTTTTTTTTTTTTGTAATCTATTACGTGCATATGTTTTTTGTTTCCAACCTTCACCATTTTATCCATCGTTTATCATCAATCTTCAAGTTGGGTGTAACAACATGCAACACCAATTTGGGTTCTTAGTTCTTAGGGTTGTCAATTGGCATGCACCCTTAACATCATTTCATTTTTCACTTGAAATTTTTGAAAAACTAAGTGAACACAATCAAAGGACTTAATGTCAAATTGTGCACACTTCACAATTTACTATCACCTTGCAGTTTTCATTGCACCATTATTGTGCATGCTTTAGCATTGTTATGCACCTTTATTGCACCAATTTCATGTGCACTATGCACATTTCATGATTATGAGCTTATTGTCTGGGACTTTGAAAGTTGTGACATAATTTCTTGCTCGTTGCCAAGGATTTCGAAAGTTGTCACAAGGATTGAATGACTAAATTATCAAGGAAAATGGATTCTCCAAATGCCACTCCCACCACCAATATGGATGATGCACATGGTACTAATCAAAGATACTCCCTTGCTTGGTTTTGCAAGATGTGGGAACAACAACAATATTGAGAACTTGCAATAGGTGCTTAAAGATGGAAAGCAATATATTGAAGTTGTTTTTAGTGAAGATGCATATGTGAATGAATTGCATATGGAGAACTTGAAGTTGTAAGCTACTACATGGAAGTTGTACAACTCCACATGGGCATTTTATAAGGGAATGACAACCAAGTTGTAAACCTTGAGATGAATTAGCAAATGAAATGCATTATTTGCCATTGTTAGATCTTGGTTTAAATTTTTTTTTCTTATGCATGGGGTAATGTCAAGGCCTTGTAAAATACCACAAATCTAATGGCATAAGAACCATGAAAAACCATATCAAGGTGGAGCACAAATCCCTCTACAAATTGCACACAAAATAACTTGTGTCTCGTGTTACTAATGGTGTTGTTGGACCACTTGAGAGGGAACCAACCAATATGAAGTTAAGGTGAAAGCACATTATGGCGACTCCCTTTGGGGTCTCACATTGTCTACTTTCTAAGGATGTGCATGTTTTGATTGTATCTCACCTCAAACTTTTGAAAGATTTTCACAATATTTTTGCATATTATGTTAGAATATAACCTAGGCAAGATATTAGAAAAGAAACTATTTCATTTCATTTTATAAAGTGAAAAATTAAATATATTTATGGAAACAAATGTAGTACATGTGTATTCAAAAACAAAATATATATTCCAAAAAAAAATTAAATAATTTTTAATATTTGTGAAAATTGAAGGTATATTGAACCATGTCATTTCACATAGTTTGAACCATGTTTGGATAACATGTGATTAATGTGAAAATTTTCATCTCAAAAAATGAGTTCTTTTAACAATGATGCAATAAATGTGTGGTAAATTGAAATTTTGACAAATAATCACATTCACATGGAAGATGACAAGCATAACTAGATGGGCGATATTTTAAATTCCATTAAAATTGATTGTTTTCCTAGCTAATGGAGCCTTAAATTTAGTGTAGCCAAAATGAAACAATGGCCCTATTATACCAATATATATTACAAATATACCCATGGATCTTTTAATATAGATAATGAAATTTATTATTATTTAAAAATAATAATTGTAGAGCCCAAAAACAAAAATTGATACCCAAAATTAAACTCACTGTACTTTTGGAACAATTATATTATACGTACTATAATATTAAACCCAAAAGTGCCCAAAAGGGGAACCCCACAATGTGTTTTCACCCATCACACATGATGCCAAACACCACCTATAGGTTTTTCTCTTCTTTTAATCCATTTAATAAACAATGACATGCATAAAGGTTTTTAGAATAAGTAATTTTTTGTGATCAAGGGCTTTTTGCCACCAAGGATAATGGAGTCCCTTTGGTTACATATAGAATGGCATATAGGCTAGAACCAAGAGTCCTTGACCCAAAAGATTGTTCCTTTGGGAAGGACGAGATCAAATTTACAAAGATGTATTGCTACTTTGAATGTAATAGTTTCTTCTAATACCTCGGGTATGTTAGAATCATTTGATGGGTCTTGCTTAGGTTGTACATTGTCAAAACTATGGCATTATGTCACTACAATTGAAAAAGTGGTTTGAAGATTCCACTATGTTTATATCAAGCCTTAATCAAGTTGATGTACAAAATTCATCACATGGCCTAAGAAATATGGCAAGGTGAAAACATGGTTAACTAACTGAAAAGTGGCATTTGAGAATCCAAATTTTACATTAATGAAAATTGTTGTAATGTGACATTTAACAAACTATGTTATCCAATGTGCATTCCCCTATGCTTATGGTTAAAGGTGAAAGCATGATTGAGTGCACAATTTCTGGACATAATTGCATTACTAAAAAGGAGCTAGCACCCATGTGACTTTGCTTTCAAATTGAGTGATTAGGATATTAAAATCATGTGCTAAGGTTTAACCTTATTTAATACCATATTGACATGGATTTCCAATGAAATTTGCATTGATTCACCTAAATGAGTACTCAATTTGAAGCTTTCAACCAAGTTTATTCGGAAGTTTTTTAAGTTATTAAATTGTCCATTGTACTTATGCACCTAATTTCAATGAATTCAAAGCTATTTTTTACATGAATCTTAAGATCATAACCCCAAGCATGTCAAATTGTGAACTAATTTGGTGTAAGTGTTAAAACACATGAATTTTTTGAAGAAATTAACCCCTTGTACTTTTGAATTGAAAATATTCATTTCAAATAATGGATCTGAATTTTTCAAAAATCCAATAACATATTTCCTTCAAGGATAGTTGTACGAACATTTCATCATCAATTATTTAATTCAAAATATTGATTTTTTATGTACTCATTTCAATGGACATATTAAAAAATTTGTGGCTTTTATGAATTATCATAAATTACTATGATGTTACAAAACCCTAACTTTTATGTGTTTGGATACATATGGATGTCTTAAATGGTGAAAATTTTTCATTTTTCAAAAAATCAAAATTTGTTGGTACTAACACCATGTATTGCATTATTAAGTTGTTTGTTGAGACATTTGGTGTTATGGCCAAAGTACAATCAAAGTATAATGTGATAATATCCAAATCTAAATCATTTTTAGATTTAAAAGGTTGATTTCATGTAAATTGTGATTTTATCATTCAAATTCCATTAAATTTTCATATCATCTTGGTGTGGAATACTTTGTTAAAGAAATATGAAAAACTATCATTTGGGATAGTATTTTGGTGCACCCAATCATGTTTTCACCCTTAAAATACTGGCAAATCGCCCTATAAATATATATAAACATCTTATTGTCAAAAACTCCATGTGTAAGCTTGGAATTTTGAATGTGAAATTGACTTTCATTGAGTAAATGAAGTAATTTCTTGTAAATTAATTTTTAAAATAAAATTTCTTGTATTAAAAAAATTTCAATGCATTTTACTTTCACATAACTCATTTATGTGGGACTACTTTTTAATTTCAATTTGAACACTACTATGTCATTTTTTTGACTTCACATGTAAATTTTATGTGTGACAAAGATAATATTGTTATATTAAAAGTTCATGATGATTCCAACTTTTTTTTTGAACCTCATCCATATTTTCTAATATGATTTTCACTAAAGTCTATTACAACATGGATAATTAAAAATTTGATAATGTAAACATTGAATTACATTTATAATTAATCTATAATCTAGAAAAATTGCAACTATGATAGTCCAAATTGTCCATTTATTTGTGCTTTCACTCAGTAGGCATGGGAGAAAAAATGTATTGATTCTAAATTGAAGCCCAAAAAACTAAACACATTAATGAAAATAAGGTAGGTTTTTTTCAATTCATGTTTCTTTCGATGTGCATGTGATTCTAAAGTTTGCATTTTGTGTTGTAAATTTATGTTGGCAATTGTTTGTAACAAAATCATAACATTTCTACTTTTGTTGTTAATTTGGGTGTGATGTTGATTTTAGGTTTGCAATTTGGGTCTTGTTGTTCCAAGATGCATTGACCTTTTAGTCAACCATCACTTTATGTTATAACTGACAATTTGTTGCGCTATAAAGCTTTGTACCTTCACCACAAAGTTGGGTAGTTTGCAAAGTGATGATGAAAGTATTGGACCCTTAATTGTCACTAGTTGTATCTTGAATCAAAGTTGGGGACATTAGCTCCTTAGAGATGCCCTATAATTCATCATATCCCCTTACTAGGAGCTCCATGATGAACTTTCAAATCAAAGGAATTCTGACAACTTAAGTGATTTGGAGGTGAATGCATTTGAGACAATGTTAAAGAATTTGATTATTCATATGAAGAACTAGGTTTTGGAAGTACATCCTTTCATCTCTTCTCTAAATGAGTTTGATATGAAAAAAGGTCATAACATGTTGGCATTCATGTTGGATTCCATTTTTTAAAAACATGTGATTAGTGATTAACATTGTGGGATAAGACAATGCAACCATATTGCTTGTTGCTTATCACAAGCAATTGTTGCTTTCATGACTAAGGAAATGTAACACAACAATAATGTCAAATGTGGTCGATGAACCTAAAGTGGCAAGTCCACATGTAGACTTTACAAATCTATTTCACATAACTAAAACAAATCCAAACACCTTGAACCACCTAACACCAAGAGAGTTTGATGGATTCCAACATTATCCTGTTGATGTAAAATGCAAAAGTGCCATGACTTGGTGGCGCACATAAGGACAAAATTTCCCCACTATTGTATTTTATATTAACAAAACATATTCTTAACATTCCTTCTAACTAAATTGAAATCAAACAAATCTTTTCGATTATTGAAATCCATACTACATTTCACAAAGGTTGCCTTCAAAATGACCATCTCAACAAGGGTGAAAGCACATTACAGGGGGGCTGCTTTAGGCAAGAAAATGTACTCTTTTTTGGGTATATTTGGTTATATTATGGGTGTAATTTTTCTTTGATTTCATCTAGCATTTTGATAAACATATAAAATGAACTTTGATACAAAGTCCTCCAACATAATTCTTGTCATATTTCAAATGAAAGTAAATTTTCAACAAAATGTTTTTTTGCAACACACTTATGTTTGTTTGAATGAAAAACTTGTCCAAATGTTTTTTGTGAATCACATGAATCAAACTTTTCAATTGTACTTGAAATGGTACAATCAATTCATATTCAATATATGACTAAATACTTCATCAAGTTTTGCAATTATGTGAATTGTTTTTACAATATATTTGCACTTTGCAATATATTGTGACAACATATAAATTCTCACAAATATACTCTTTAATCATTAATATTAATCAAAAAAATGTAATTTCTTTAAAATTTTACATTATTTGGCTATTGAACTACCTTATTTTCAATAATTTATGAAAACCTCTTTTAATATTGGCTTGGTGGAAGTTGAAAGTTGCAAAGTTTTGAAAAACAATATTTATGACTACATTTTTTGGCCACCACAATGTGCCCTCACCCACAAGTTTATATTTGTTACCTAGAATTGGTTAATTGATCCACACATTTGGTGTTTGAAGCCTTCCAATTTTATACGTGTGTGTGAAATAAAATTTAACTTAACAAATGAGCTTGATGCAAAATTTGAAGCAAATGTGGGGTATAAGAAAATTTTAAAGGTTTATGATACAATTTATGGGTCCATGTTAATAGGAGTGAAACCTACCCCCTTTGGTAACTATTTATTCTAGATTTTTTTTAAACTTCTAAAAAAATTCTTCAAAAAAATTTAAATGATTTATACTATTATATTAATATTTATTTAAAAATTTGCCATTTTTTTGTCATTTTCAAATGTTTTCAAGTGATTTTACAAGCCTTTCATTGCTTAAAAGAACTTTACTATAGATGATAGTATCCATTTGAGTCCATGAGGTGCATTCTTGAAGATGATGAATGAACATGTTAAGGTTCTTGGGATTGTAAATTTTGGGTGATGAGAAATGAAAGCTTCTAGGTCTATTTTATGTTTAAAACATGATGGTAGTGTTCAACTATCTTTCTTGGGACTATCAAATGTTTGGGCATTAGAGCTTTTGGAATTTAGATGTTGTTGGTGTTGGGTGTTGGGGCATTAAAATGGTGTTATTGATTGGGGTGTTCAACTATCTTTCCTAGGACTGTTAAATGTTCAAACATTAGCTTTTGGGGAATTTAGTTATTATTAATGTTGGGGTGTTGAAGAACCCAAATGTTGTTATGCTTTGGGGTTTTGTGTTTTTATAGACCTAGGCATATGGATTGTATTCCTGAAATATGGAACCATATTTGAAAAAACACTAGTTTTTTATTCAAGAAACACAAGTCAATTTTATATTTGGCATCAATAATTTTTGCTCTTCTTTTGTGCAATGCACACATCTTGTAAATGTAAGATGTAACAAACATCCACTCTTCATGATTTGAATCATTTAATGTGCAAATTTGATTTTTTTTTTTAATATTTCAAAGAAGTGGCATAATTTATTCAAACATTATATTTGTTAAGAAATTGGAAGATACACATGTCCAAGTATTTCTCAAAAAACGAAGCCATAAGTATTGCCAAAAAAAATATTGAAACTTCCACCCCTAATTCATACCTTTTGATTTCCATTTTCAAACATGCAAAATTGAGCATTAAAAAAAAAATGTTTTAAAAAAATTGAACCCAACTTGTGTTTTGTCACTAAATTTTCAAAATATCAAAATCAAATACCCACACAACATTAGTAAAATTCAAGGTTGGGCATGTATTTTACTTTATTAATAATTATCAATTTCAAGTTTTTCAATATTTCAAAATCGTAGAACCACTAGTTTTGGGCATATGAAAATAAAAATTAGAAAAATAGAATAAAAGAGTTGCTTGTTTAATTTTTAAACAAGTGGCCACAAAAGAATTGGTAAAAAAATTGGTCTAATGGGCAATTATTTTAGCTTTTCTAAAAATTTCAAGGACCATGATTATATGTCAAAAAAAAAAATTTGATTTGTTTGGGAATTGTAGTTCTGAACCCTAGTGACTACCTTGATAAAGCAAGGTATATAAAGCAAATTATAACTTATAATACTTGCCCAAAACTAGCAAAAACCCAAGTTTCTCATTTTGGAATCTTGGCACAAACATACCATTAATTGTTAGAGAATTAGCACTCACAAGCATAAATTTGCATGGTATCTTGGTCTTTTGCAAAATGTTTTTGCTTTAAGCTTCTTTTCATGTGTCGTCTTTCATTTTGTTAGGACAATGTTTCCACACCACAAGTTTCGAGAATGTTTTGTCAAACCTTTCAACCTCACTTGTGTAGAAAGTAGCTCGCTCAAGTAACTTGAGAGTTAGGATCTTTTATTAATAATGAACCAAGGGAACCTTAAACCATTGATTTTTACATGATGGATGATGGTTGTAACTAACATCTAACTATTTATGAACTAACCATACCCTAATGAATGACATTTAAACTTAATTTTAATGTGTGAAAAAGTGCGTCATAATTAGGATGTGCGTTCTCATGGATGAAAGTAGGTAGTAATAGTAGTTGAAGGTATGATGACTATTCTCATGGCAACAACTCAAAAATAATTTTACACAATATATTTATATATTAGTATATACTTAATAAAGGATGAGTTGGTACATGTTTACCTTCATTTTGCAAAGCTTCTTCTAAAGTTAACCTTCACATGGGATGATTTAAACATTTTGAAATGAAAGCCAAATGCAAAATAAATATTCTTTTGGTGAGATGTTAGCTAATAGTCTTATGGTTTCTTAACACTTAATTCAAACATGGTCCATACTTATTTAACAACTTCAGTTGAACAATCATAGGTCAATTATTTCTTAAGTTGTAAAAAACATATATTTTCAATATTTCAAAATTGAAACAATAATTTTCAACCAAACAAAACATTTTTCTATTAAAGAAGGTTGTTTATTTATTTTGTTTGTCAAGTGAAATCTACCAAAGTTCAAACCACAGTGCCCTTTATCATGCTATTGGTAACATTGGAAAACCCTCAATGAGTAACAATGCATTAACATAGTTTGGTAATGTTCAGATCTATGGTGCAAAAATTATTGAATATTGAACAATTTTTGTCAAAAAAAATTCTAAAATAAAAGCTAAATATTTTAGGGAAATTGGGGAAAGCCCTTGATGGATCAAATTTCTTAGAGGTGATTTCACAATTTGTAAACCTAAAATGGTGGAGATATTGAATTTTGAATCATGTTCATTAATGGAAATTAATTTAAAATTCAAAATAAAATTTTCACAATTAAGTTCTATCATCAATGCCATGTTCACACTTGGAATAATGTATAGTCCTAATAACATACTTGGGTTTAATTCTTTGATTTTTTAAAAAAAATGAATCAAATCCATTTTTTCGGGTGCAAATTATAAGAACCTGCCAAATACAAGGGTTTGGTAGTTTTAGATGGCAACTCTTAAACAAAAAACCTAAACCTACTACATCTACCAATTACAAACAAATCATCGCTAGTTTTTAAAATTTACAATTTACACTAAAACTTCATTGCAATAAACTCACATTTAATGAACCTTATTTCAATGAACTCACAATGAACAATTCACATTGAAAAGACAACATGAGAAATTAGTTGAAATGTCCATGGGCAAGTACAAAATGCTTTAATTAATCTATCAAAAAACCCAAAAACAAAATTTTTATTGAAACATCAAGGGGGATTATGTGAGCCATGAATTATAGTTCAACAATTAGTTAAGTTTTAGTTCCGTAATTTTCCTTAGTACTAATGATTTGAATGCTTATAAGCTTCCAAGTAGTGATTATTAATAGTTAAATCAACTTTTTTGATATTTCTAGGCATATAGTACTTCTTTATTTCAGTTGATATAGCGTTTAATCAGTTAAACACCTAGTAAACCTTTTAAAGTACATTATCCCTTTTATGTTGTAGAGAAAGGAAAGGGGATGTAGAATTAGATGTGATTTATTGATATATAGAGAATACAAGCCCATAATTAACAATAGCAATTTGCCATGACAAGGTTAAGTTAGTCTGTAGAAGAATCTTCAAGCACTAATGATGTACTTGTAAGATTTTTAGGATGTAGTCCTAATACATCTT
>Ga0116229_10006488_pt1 | contig 18797 bp, 13 predicted proteins | sample S1TSphgellanicum_3_FD_87313 | JGI IMG/M metagenome (GOLD analysis project Ga0116229, IMG submission 87313) | Host-associated microbial communities from peat moss isolated from Minnesota, USA - S1T2_Fc - Sphagnum magellanicum MG | ecosystem: Host-associated > Plants > Peat moss > Unclassified... | reverse complement strand
TGGTCTGTAATGACAAACAGCTGGTCCTTGTGAAATGTCATGCTAACAAACAAGTTGTCAGTTTCCATGTGTGATTTGACCACATGTACTTGGCAAGACTTGCCTTCAATATTCCCCTCATATATGGGGACTGGTAGTGATTTGAAGACCAATGAAATCATCATGGCGGGGTTGGCTGGATGCACATTTGAGATCAAGTTTCAGCAGTCCCGTAAACACGTTTAGAACTCTGTAATTGCTGCTGAAGCCCTTGCACTCATCGAGAGAATAGGGCTAATGTAAAATAGAACTCTTTGTTTAATCCTTTTACTGATGATGCAGCTGCCTGCCTTGAGAAAGCACAGCTTCTTTTCAGGTTCCTCTGAAGAATTGCTGAACAATTGTGCTGGATCTACAACCCAAAAAAAAATCTCTGAATCTTGTAATATAAAAACTGCCACTTTTGTGCAATACCTTTTTTTTCCAGTGGCGATTGTGTGGGAACGAAGCACTGAACTTGGGACACAAATTTGGGTCTAAATTGTAGATGAGGACATAAAGTGTACTACACCATTTGGATTCTGCGGAAGTGAAGGTACCTAACAAAAGTGGGCACGCAGAGATGAGCAAACCAGCAAACTCCTTGACTCGGTCACTATTTGGAAACATTCTGGAAAACTCCTTGACTCAGTCAACGAGTGGAAACATTGTGAATTTGCTGGCTCGGCCCCAGAGGGACAAGACTTCCATGTACAAGATTGGGGATACAGGAATCCACTTAGCAGCTGACAACTGGAGACTTGGAGTATCTCCACCCCAAGATTGTAAACAACTCCTTTCTGTTAAAATAGAATAGTGTTTAATGGTTACTATCCCCACCCACAAACATCATCAAAGTTCCTTTAAACACTCAAAGACCATTTACATCTCTACATCTGGACAAGTAATAGTCACTGTTCAAATCCACAGTAGGAAAAACATTTTAAGGGGTTAAAATGACCACTGCAAAATGGACATCCATACAGGAGCGCGGCAGTATTTACCCTATCCTGGTGCAAGATTTAATGAAAATGGTGTTTGCAGGTGGGGTGGAGATGCTGTCAACTGTACTCTTTAGGCATACCCTCTATACCACATTCACCTTATACTCAAATTGCCTAAGCTTTTCATTCATGGTTTCATCATTTCTTGTGATTTTGAGTCAATTGCCCTAAATCAATGGTGACAATGTGAGTGGTTTTTTCTGGGTAGACCAAAATTTAGGAGTTAAATTTTTGTAGGGGCAAAAATCTTCACCGTAATGTTAATGTTTGGCAAAATGTTGTTCAATCTTATCCTCCTTAAGACTTATAGGCAAGAGAAATTGACAACAAAGCTGTTTTGAGGCTATTTTTGGCCACATATGGTGCTAAATTTAGTGCTAAAGACTAAACTAGACATTGGTGTAGGATGTGGGCATAAAATTTCGAATCAAATTTGACCCAATTTGTGAGTAACACTTGGAATACTATGTGTGCATATGACGGACCTGCATGTCTCACAGAAGTGCATCCATCTAGATGAGAAGTTTCAGATGAGAAGTTTTAGGTCCAGTAATGAAAGCTTTTAGTTTGAAGTTTGAGCTGTCATAATGGGCAGGGTGATTGTGCAAGAAGCTGCTTGTTAACCTTATCTTTTGAATTTTATAATGAAAATTTCTAAAATTTTACCCAAAAAATTGGTTACAATGCCTTCAACGAAATAATAAGGTGGTATGATAAGTTATGCGAAGCTCCAAATTAGGGGAAGCCTTTGTGTCACATTGGAGCCCTGGTCCTGTGGTTTGGATGTAACCTCACATGTGTTTAAAAATTGGACAATTAGCTTGTGGACACATGTCACTATTTAATTATATTTGTGTTTTCAAATTTTAAAAATTCATTGGATTAATCTCAATCATTAAAGTTTCTGCCATTGAGATGATAACATGTGGCACACCATGGAACATTCATTGACCATTTGACACATGTCTTCTTTAAACACAAATTATTTGATGACACGTGGTAATTAAGGCCTATCAATTTTTTAATTTTAAAACATTAATTAATGAAATTTAAATCATCCAATTTTTTGGCCAATAATATGTTAACACATGTGCCTAGGTAGATAGGTAATTATTAACCCTATCATATAAATAGGTTTATTTAGGTATGTAGTAGGTTGAACATAACTAGGTTTAGGTTATATAGGTAAGATTAAAATAATCCAATTTTATTTTTAAGATCAACCATTTCATAAAGATCAAACTTTATTTATTTATTCATCCCCAATGGCATTTGGTGCTTGGTTACAATAAAGTTATTGCTCCTAGCTATATACCAAGCCAAACATAATTGGAAACCAAAGGATATGGGATAAAAAATTCCATTGCAAACTTCATGAACCAATTTAGTTACACATTAGATACAACTAATGTATTAGAGTATAATAGCCAGGGGAGGGCTTTGTTGCTATGGTGTTTAAACAAAACTTGAAGCCCTTTTTTTGGCACATTTAACACATTAAAAATTGTCAAAAACAGATTTAAAATGAGAAAATTATGGCCCCCCAAAGTAAAGGGGGTCAAAAACTCAAAAAAAAAACCATTTAACACTACAAAAGCCAATTCTTAAACACCTAGAAAGTTCTATTTATGTTTTTTTTTGTTATTAAAGTTGAAACATAATTTGTAGAACTTCAAATGGCACTCCTATAACATTTTAAATCGTTTAAAATGAATAAGAAATAAGAAAGAAGAAAGTTATGAGGTTTGAAAGTAGGAGGGGTCCAAAGAAAAAAAAAAACAACGTTTTGTAGCTTGGAAAACTTATTCTTCTTGTTAATTTTTCATTATTCCTTATGTTTTTGCACTTCAAAGACGATTGTAGAATATTTTCAATAATTATGATTACTCAACTAAAATATGATTTTAACATTATTATATAACTTAAACTAGTAATTAGCTTAATATGTTTGTGTATTTGGAGGTTAATTCATGTAGCCTATTTACATTAATATTCTAACATAAATAATAAAATTGAAATATATAATAGCTATTGATATTATATGTATAATTGATTATCATTATAATTATAATAAAAACTAATTGATAATTATGAATATTTATAATAAATTATAACATTATCATATTAATTGATTCTAAATAATGTTTTTGTTTAATCAAATTTGCATTTTTTAAAAAAGATTCCAAATAAAATAAAATAAAATAATTTTACTTGCCAAAAAAATATTTAAATATATTTGACAAATAAAATTTTTAAACTTATAATATATATTTAAACCATGGTTTAATTGAACTTAATTTAATTTAGTATATTTTAGTTTACCATAACTAATTTAGCCATTTTAGTTTTAGTTTAGTTTAATTTAGCCATAAATATTCTAATCTAACTTTATTTAGCTATATTTTTTTAGCCATAAATAATTTAACTTAACTTAATTTATTCATAATTCATTTGGCCTAATTTAATTTAGCCATATGTATTTTAACCATAAATAATATAATATAATTTATTTTAGCCATAAATAATTTATCCATAATTATTTGGCCTAATTTAATTTAGCCATAGTTAATTTAACATCACTTAATATAGCCATAATTAGTTTAGCCTAATAAATTTAGCCATGTTAGTTTTAGCCTAATTTAATTTAGCCATGGTTAGTTTAATTTTTTAGTTTATTTAGCCTAGGTTAGTTTAGCCATGGTCATTTTAGCTTAAATTAGTTTAGGTTAGCCTAAGTTAACATGTGGTTAACCTTAGTATTAAAGGCACATAATATTATTATACATAACCTATGTACATATATTAATTATAATAATATAAGTATGTATAAATTTAGGTCATCATTTTTATGACACGTGTCCATGTTGTACACATTTAGTTACATGTTAGTTGCACACACAACCATATGGCTGAAAATTTATACAATACCAAATTTATAGTTGCATATGACTAGTTGCAAATGATAGGATTTCTATGGAAAAGTTTGAAGCATACAAATAATGTACATACTCATAAACATTTTAATACACCATTCCAATCCAATTGAAAACCTACATTTACATTACATAATCTGTAAATTTTTTAATAATATGAGTTGCCACATAATTAACAACTAATTCTAAATGAATTGAACATTCTAGTTCCAAAATAGTAAACAAATAATAGTTATGTAGTGAAACCTTAATGGCACACTTAATTGTAATTTAGTTGTAAACATAACTAATTTAGTTGATTTTTAGTTGTAAACAAATTGCAAGTTCCAAATGTTATGGACCTTTATCCAACCCTACACATGGCATGATCATACACATCAATGTCATACATTAGTTGCAAAGTAGTTGCTCACTCAATGCTAAAGTTACACCAATTGCAATACAATTGAAATTAACCACTTTGTTGCAACTTGTGATCATGGTCAAACTACAGTTGATTATCATTGTATATACTTTACATACATATGTTCATATATAATTTAAGTTGTAACTAATGTACAATTGAATTACAACTATGAAATATTTTGATGTGGCATTTTAATTATTAATTCATCGTATTTTCATACTACAATTGTACCTTAGTTGCATAATAATTTTCATGACGATTTAATTACATGCCAATTTAGTTTCCATGGAGACGATTTCTCATAGTGTTAATAATCCTAAGTGACATCCTAGGTAACCTATTGGATAAGTCTAAATCAAGTTATTTAACTATGTTATTAGTACTTAACAAATAACCTACTAATTTATTAATTATGTTAGGCTAAATAAATGGTTTATGCTTAACAAGCAGGCTAAATCATCAAATGAATATGGTTCATTTGACTAAGTATCAAATCATAATGGTCACTTTGATTAAACCCTACCCATTCAATATGGCCAATTTGACTAAGCCATGGCCATTTTGATGGACATTTGTTCATTTTGACCATATCTTTGACTTGACACTTGGTCAAATGTGCTAATCAAATGAAACATGTGTTTTTCATGCCCCAAACCTTTAGTCAAAATGGACATGCCCTTTGATCAATGTCAACAATTTAGTCAAGTTGGGCTTTTGAAAAGTTGTGTTTTCTTGTAGCATAATTACATATATATTTTGAAATATATCACACAATACACCTTATTATATAATTCAAGGTATTTTCATAATGAAATATTTTCATCATATGATTTAATTGATTTTCTTGTTCTACAATTGATTTTCAAATGAGGAAAAAAAAACAAGAAAAAAGATATTAGGTCCACTCATAATTGGGGTACCAAAAAAGAATGTTAAATGGTCAAAGGAATATAGTGACTATTCAACTTTGGGCTTTTATAATAGATACAAATTTATAGTTGTGACAAAATATTATGTGTGTACAATTAAAATTATGTCATATGAAAGAAAAGTATATATAATTAATATTATATAAATGGTCTTTTGAATCCTTTTTTCACCAATGTTGTTAGTTTTAAAGGATCATCTTAACTACAATGTTTTATATAAGGAATTAAAAAGAATATAAGTAAAGGTAGGATTGATTTCAACTTTTTGTTCCATCATAAAAAATGATTTCATTTATCTTTTGCAATGTTCGTTAGATGCGTTTGATTAAATCATTAATCATATCAAATTTCCACAAATCACAAAAAAACAAAGTGGGGTTACAAGGAAAATGACACTTGTTTTTTACCATTTGGTTGATTTTGCATTGAAATAGTTTTAAATGTGTAGCTTGACATGTAGGTCACCTATATAGGAAATAATCATTCATAAAAACATATTAACTTGTTTTAAATGCTTATTTAGTCATATCCTGCAGTTTTGGTTTAAAAACAAAATATTTGATCTATGACAATGTACACATGTGAAAATTCACCAACATCACATGAATTATCTTAACTTGGATCCTTCAATAATTTTCACATAATTTTGTCCCATCTAGCTTTTGTATTCAATAGATAATGGAAAGGATAAAAAGGACTTGTAGTCATGTTACAAGGACTAAATTTATTCCTATGGGTCCTAAGGTAGTAGCCCAACCATGACTGGACCCTATTGTAGCTCAAGGTCACCTATGGAACAAGACTACCTTGTTGGTGAGGTGGGTTTGAATAAGTTGGAAACTTTGTTGGCTAGTTGCATGACACCTTCAAAAGGTATAAAGCCTCTTAAAGTACAAGCATCAGATCTTTGCATTCTTTTAAAAGAGTGTTGCATGTGCCCAATTTACCCATCATCACAATGGGGAACTTATCAAATGGAGACAATAAAATAAAAAATGTTCATGGTTAGCACTTAAGGCAAGTTAATGTTATTTAATTTTACCTTGTTATTTCAAGATTAACTATGTGATTTGTATGCCTAAATTCACCTAGAAGATACTCATCTTTATGATTAATGTCATGTTTGAATTGTACATTGGTTTTGTTTCTATTGGAACTATCATAATTTGATATAGGTCTTCAAAATGTCTTTATGGAATATTTGTAGCACACTTACTTAGATTTTGAATTTGAACCAAATGCCATCATATCCATAATTTCAAATTTTCTTTCTTGATTGGTTAATTGCAACCTATTTTTTTAGGAAGAGTGGGAGGGAGAATTCATTGCACCTACCCTAACACTATAATACACCTACAAGGTACTATGAGAGTTAATTTCAAGCAAAATGCATGTTTATTTATTTTAAAACATTTAATTCTTCAAGGATCCCCAAAAGTTATTTTGTTTATGGTAGCTAGAAAGCCATTCAAAAACCAATTGGTATGTATTTGTTTATCAATGGGGCATACATGACTTAATCAATTGAAAAAAGCTCACATAGAACACAAAAATTTGAAATTTTCTTATGATATTTTAATGAATTGGGAGAAAAAAGACCTTGCTTGAGATTTCTATGAACTATTTTAGATACAATAAACTCTTTCTAAACTAATATCCTTGGGACCGGTCGGAAGATATTAGTTTATGGAGGATATTAGTTTACACAAATTATATGGGGGGTAACAAAAATCATTCCGGAACTTACCAGAGCAGCATGGAAGGTCATGGAGGTTAGTAGAAGGTCATGGATCATTGGGGAAGGTAACGGAACCTTGTGGAGCTTCTTCCAACGCATCTAGCTCTGTACTTTCGAAGGTGTTTCCTCTGATTTCATCGCTTTTTTGGTGCCATATGTATGATATATTAGTTTATAAAATGCTATGGGACCGGAAAAAATTATTGAATATCAGTTTATGGAGAATTATTAGATTAAATATGAGGCCCGCCACGGGCCTGTGCCTGCATATTAGTTTAGAGAGAATATTAGTTTACACAGTATTAGTTTAGAGAGAGTTTATTGTATGTGACTTGAGTATTATACAAAAATTTTAGCAAGTCTCAAGTTTATTACCAACTTTCCACTAAAGACTAATAACATTGTGATTTCTTGTTTGTGGAGCTTTATTCGTTTATGCATGATCAAGAAATGGCTTTTTATTGCACAATTGTGTTAGATTAGATGGTGGCTCAAACTCATGTAAGTAACTTCTAGAAGCTTCAAAGCAAAATAAATTGCTAGATAAAAGGAATAGAAGTAAATAAGTTGAGGTGTTATGGTTAAGACTTGAGTTGGAAATTAAGTCATTAGGTGCTTGTGGTCCTTGTTGTAAATCAAACAACAATAGATATAACTTCCTACAAATCAACTTTTCTAGGATTATAGTTTTTGTCCATTATGGGCCCTTGCACAAGTATTTAAGTGTGTCGATCTTAATACAAGGATATGGTCCATTATTTGCAACACATGTATACTTCCCAATTGGTTACTTGCACATATTTTTTAACCTCATTATTGAAGATACATATTCTAATTTTTTCACTAACATTATGGAGAAAGTAGTTCATTCAAAAGTTATGGGCCCATGGTACGAAGTCAAAGAAGTTTGAAGTAAAAAACTTCATATTACATGGAAATTGGAAGTTGAAACGTTGTTCAAACCAAAAGAATTTTAGGGATTAATCAATGGAGAAAAGGTGAAACCAAATCCATTGAAGATGCTCCCAAACCTTTTGATATATGAGAGTAAATTTAGAAATGAACTTTGAACCTTCTTGTTCAATCTTTTTGACAATCAATTCATGAACATCAAAAAGGAGATCATAGCCAAAGGGATATAGGAAACTCTTCAAAAACAACATGTTGACAAAGGACTTGCCAACAAGTTTTTTTTCATGTGCAAGTTCTTCATGTTTCAGATGGAACCACATAATACAATGGAAAAATATTGTAACATTTCAACAAGCTTGGAGCTCAACTAATGAATTGGATGCCATTGTTAAGCAAACTCTATTCTTGAAGAAATCAAGGTGATGGTATTGTGGATTTTAGTAATTATTTATTGATTGTTAAACCTTGATTGTGCTTTCCTTGGATTTGTCAAAAGTTGAAGGTCATATGGGGTAAGATGTGAGTACCATAGTACCTTTACCATTTTGGTAGTTTTTTGCCAAATAATTAATTAAATTTTAAATATTAACTTCAACATTTGTTATGTTAGGTGAATTTTGAGTTTTGTACTAATATAATTGTCCAAAATTCATATGAAAATTTATGTAATTATTGAGGTGAACAAAAAATTTTGTTTTGTTTCTAGATAAAAATTTTAAATAATGATTTTTTAAAGATGTATTATTGCATGTTCTTCAAACTTAAATCAATCTTGGAGGATGACCCTACACATTTGCCCATCAAGTTTCAATTCAATCAAAGGTGTTGATGAGGAGAAATTGTCATTTGAATGGTTGGGTGTCAAAGACAATTGAAGACGATCAAATATGAAGAAAAAAATCTCAATTTTTTTTCCTACTATTTGAATTGATTTTTTTATATGCCTAGACATAGAAGTCACAAATATGTGTATACAATTGCAACTTCATTCAATGTATTTAGCAAAAGTAATATAAGTGAATAATGGTTAGGGTATACTTTGACCCCTTGTGGTTCACATGTTATATCTATTGAATACACTGTTGGATTGTTGTGAAATTTGGTGAACATGTTGTGATTTTCAAGAATTTCTTAGAATTGCAAACCTATCAAATGTGATCTTCACGTCATTTAATTAAATATTATAGAATTAAATTGAAGGCAATAGGTGCAACATATGATTCTGTTGCACAAAATATTAAAACAAAAGTTGTAGTTTTCAAGTTAATTTTTGTAAAGCTAATGTTCATTAGATTATTAATTATTTAGATTTTAATGCTCAAAGTAGTTTAAGGCTTAAAGTAGTTTAAGGCTTAAAACCCTAAATCTTAATTAACCTATACATGGACTTTTAAGGCACATCCAAGATTAATTTAGGAAAATTCAATTTAATTTATTATTATTTATTCATACTTTAAATTTGAAGGTTTAATTGTTTGTAAATTCTTTTGTCTCATTTACATCCATACAATTGCATTGTTTTTATACTAGGCACGCATTGGGAATTACAAGTCCATGTCATTGCATATATTGTTAAACATATAAAGGTGGGCTTTCCCTAAATCATGAATGTGTGGTTGTTATGTGAAAGTCGAGGTTTTGGAAGGCGTTACAAGCAAGGTGGGGGGTAGGTTTGGTGCAACATTGATGTCCAAAGGGTGCACATCCTTTGGGCCACCATTTTTTTGCTTGTGCACATAAAATCAAAGGGCTCCAAATGTGACAAGTTATTTATGTGTCATTTGCCACAATTTATTATGGTTAGCACCAAAGACATGTAAAGAAACAAATGACCAAAAGGGTGCAAGTGATGCTTCACAAAATTCCATCCCTTTTGATTTGAATCCTATTGTCCCACTATTGCAACCTTTAAATCTTCATCTAGCTTAGGTTGGAGCATGTGGTAGGTTGTCCATTTTACGGGAATTTCATTGTGTGTTTGTGGTGATGAAGTTGAATTGATGGTTAACATGATTGCATATGTCATTCCAAAGGTGAGGCTAAAATGACAATTAATTCATTGATGGTCATTGTGGGAATGTAGGTAGAACCACATCCTTTTTGTCTTCAAACTTTGACATCAAAAGCCAATACTAATGTAATTGATTTATTTTGGGTTTAATGGCAACAATGGCATTAATGGGCACCTTTGAAGGATTATTAAGTGATGTTTTCATGTGAAAAGGGGTTCATTTTAGGGCATTGTCACCAAATTGAACATAAATAGTTCATATCCTATTTGGAATTGGATTCATTGAAAACCATTGATCAAACACATATCATGAAACACAATAGGTTTTTGAAAATAATTGGAAGCATTGAAGTGAATGATTTCATTGAAAAATTCGACCAATGCTGTGACCTCCAACAAATGAAGAACCCCACATTGTTCACCCCATTCATGGCATGGAAATGTCTTTCCAAATTTGTTACACCCAAATTTGTCATTACATTCAAGAAATCAAAATGTGGCACCTTCATTGGTCTCCAAACTACATATCAATCACATCCAATACCATGATGAATAGTGGAACAATACTAACATTTTTGACAACTTCATCAACTAATGGCTTTTGTGGGTAAATTGTTGTTGTTGCACACAACATAAGTTTTTTGAAGAACTTTGTCGCAACTACCAAAGGGGTTAGCATGGACATATTGCAGAAAAGTTCCAACAAAATTCTAATGAAAAGTTTGTAGTCTACACTTATGCCCATTTGCATCACCTCATCAATGTGATTCAAGGGATCACAAAAGCCCAAGTTGTACAATTTTGAAAAAAGATTTGCAACGATGAATATGAGATGTCATGTTGTTTCACATTGGTCAAGTTCAAATTGTTGATAAGTTTCAATTTTCGAACAAATTAAGTTCAACATGATCAAAGACAAGGTTGTGAGTATTATATTTGGCCAAGACCAATAAGTTCTTGAATCCCAATAACCTCATAATGTTGGAAACAAAATCAAGTCAAATAAGGCCGAGGTCGGTTCAAAGGACTCAGCCACAATTAACAAGATTTTTTCTAATGGACTATTTAAGCTCAAACAAGGGGTAAAATGGCAAATGGAGGAGCACATTAACAAAACATTGGTGTGAACAATGTGATAGATGCAAAGACAAATTCATCAACTCCATAAGAATGTCTTCATTGTCATCAAATGGGCCATGAGGTCAATTGATGTTACAATTTGCACCCAAAATTATATCTAATTCACGATTCAACATAGTGCAACTCAAGGGCATACATTGATGGAATGCCCAACAAAGAAAAAAATCTTGAAGGAGGAATTCAAACTAATCCCAAGTTTCCAACCATGGCCATGGAAAAAATTCCAATGATCTTGAAGGTCAAATGACTCTTTTAAACCACATGTTTCCCAGCATGGATGTTCATGAGTTGAAAATAAAAAAGGAAAACTAAGAAAAACCATGAATTACAAGTTTAGGCCACCCTACCCAAATTGTTTGATTATGGGGCACAACATTTAATGATTGGGTGGGCCATGGCCATTACTTTGGGACTTACAAAGGCCAATTTGGAACCATGCCCATACCAAATCCAAACAGCCATCAATAAATCAAATAAGGGACAAAATATGACCCATGAACCATTAATTGTAATTGTCGTGATGTTGTGATGGTAGTTGAATCTTGATTCATTAGTGCATGCCATTGTCTTTGATCAATATCTCATTATTGAAATAAATTTCAAAAAATACACAATACATTTTACATAAATTTATAGTTGAACAATATAGCCTATGAAGTAATTGAACTCAATATCTTCACCCATTTTCTTGTTTTGTATCTCTCTAAAACAATGACACCAACATTCTAGCATTTTGTTTGTGCTTTTAATCTAAAACTGCACTTAATTTGCAAGCATTGTGCATTAATTAAAATTGTGTGGAACATATGGATAGCTCTGATAAGTACTAAAACTCTTGATGAAATATCTTCAAATTTTACACTGAAAATGCAATTCAGGACCAGTTGCATAAATGATTGGTTCAAGGAGACAGAGGAACTCTATTATCCATTGAAACAGCAACAGTTGCATGATCAGCAGAGGTTTGTCATCCTTACTTCAACTTTACCTTTCCCTGGAGAATTTGGTGATTCCAGATCATGCTTTCTTCAACAATGGGTTGCAGCGACAGAATCTTCAATATTGCATCCAACAGGCAGGAAAGGAAAGTATCAAATGGAGCCATATATGGATCTTGGATCCTTGGTCCATGTCTTTTGGCTGGCTGAATTCCTGATTCAGTGCACAGCTATTCTCAGCAGATGTGAAAACAACAGCCCCAAAAACAATGTGAAGCAAACAAATTCCGGCTATCACAAATACATCCTGTTCAATCACTCTCTTCTCTTGAGCACCCAATCCAGCACCTAATCAAACCTTTCCCCATGACAAATGGGTCCCACATCATCCCCACAGAGTTGCACAGTCAGGTGTGCTTCGGAGATGCCTGAATAGATGTCACTCATGCCTTCAAGCTGTACACTGCAGATTACCATGATTTCCATAAACAAAACAAAGTTAGAAGTGCTCTTCTAATGCTCAAGATCAGACCAGTATTCCAAGCTGTGCTACAATTGAAATGGTCACTGATTGATTGCATAGGTTAATCTGATAAAGGAAGATAACATCTTGATTTTACAGGGTTGAAGCTACTGTACCATTCTACCAACAGAACAGTACGAGAAAATGGTGGACAAGCTCTCCAGTTGTTCAAGTACTACTAAGTTGTGTAACATACTCAAGGCACAATTCTCATTCCCTTTCCTTCTCACAGTCACAACCAGAATCTTTCAGAGTCCTCCACCCATGTGCACAGGTAGGTAGTTGTTCTGAGTCTTCCTTGTGTAGAAAAAAGGCACATAATCATTTTACACAGCATCAGCATGCATGCAGTAAATTTCAATCAACTACAAACTTGGAAACAGGAAAGAGAACTTCCATAGAAAAATCACAGATACAGAGAGCATCAGTGGATGTGGGGCACATATGTACACAGAAGCAGTGTTACAGAGTCCCTCGTTGCTTGTACTATGAAAGGGTTCATGCCTTTCAGTTCCTTAGCTGTAAGAAATGGGATGCCCCATAATAGCCACAGCTGCCCCAGCTGCCATATCTGCTTTCCTCAGTGGAATTTTCTAAAGAAGTCATCTTGATGGAAACAAATTTCCAGTATATTATAACTCAGCAGAGAACTCTACAGGTTTGTCTCTCCCTTCCAAACTACAATGGATTTAGGTTGACAAGGAGGTAGGCCTGTGTCCTTCAGAGGGTGTGTAGCCCTTCCTCAACAGACAGTAGCCAACAAGAGTACAAACATAAATAACAGACTTCACTGGTGTAGGGCTACAAGAGAGATAGTTGCTCTTCCTGACCAAACCCATGACATCTGGCCAATCAGCAATACTAAAAATGGTTTTGCTGCAATGGCAACTCTGCCCACCATTTTTTCCTCCCTGTATCTTTTACACCACTCTGCTCAAAGAACATAAATGCCTCCTTTGGCATGTTGTAGGATCTTACATCCCAGAACACATTTACCTCACTTCAGATCTCCAAAGTCAATGTCATCATCTGCAAGGGAAAACCTGGTGTGATCAGGATTCTCCACATTTCTCTTTACATGTCTGCACTTTGTCTTCAGGAGAGCATACAATTGGCATTCAGAACATTGTGGAGTAGTGGAAGATAGGTTCACAGTAGCAACTTCAGGACTTACAAATGAGAAGAAAGGAGTACCTGCAAATCCTCACAGCAGATACCCCTTGAACAAACATCCATAAGTTGAAAGGTAAAAGATGCCAAGCAACATTTAAAGATGGCCAACACTCACCCAGAACATCTTTGTCAGGTGATCGCAGAAATGCATCGGGTGTCAAGAATGGGGAGCCCGAGTAACTTCCCAAGGTTCCCAGATCTAATTCACCTGAAAAGAAGTCAAGAACAGATTGGATATCATTCTGGTAGACATAGGACATGACAAAGATGAACATCTTGCACTAAATCTGGCAGAAAGGGAGAAGGAATTGACACCTACAGAGGTTCTGTGCAACACATTGGGAGATACATTTGCACTCCATTTCAGCAAGTATAATGAATAGGCTTTGATTGGGTCTTCTTACCTGCACCATTAGTGAGCTCTGCAGTCAGATCAGAGAGACTGAAGTTGCGGGGCAGTTGACCAAGAGAACCAAGGGATTCCCGAGTGCTGCTCACATCCGCATCATGTGATGTCATGGGAAGAGAACCAATTCCATTCTGATTGTGGGAATCTGAGGTGGGAAAGGGAGCATCAAGGGCGATAGAAGTGGGGAGTCCCATGCCCATGCCTGAGATGTCTGTTGGGCCCATGCTTCCAAAAGGAAAAGAACCACCAGCTATCCCCCCTGGTGTGGATCCCATGGAGCCTAGTGAGAGATCACTGCCTCCTGAGGATCCTGATGATGGCAATCCCAGAGCCATATCCACCATGCCACTGGTGCAAAGTCCACCAACAGACACACACCTCATCAAAATGCATCCCTTTGAACCTCCAAAATTCCAATGTAGACTACCAACCTTCAACTACAAAACAACATGTACTTCCAGCACCATCATCAAGCTGAAGCTCCAGAATGAGTTCTCCACAGCAGAATCACAACAATGGTCAAAACAATTTTTGCCATAAGATCTTACTTGTTAGCATCAGCATCATGAGGGTGGTAGTTTTCGGGCACTGCAGGGCCACCATTTATGAGGGGTGAGCTTGGAGGTGGCATTGCCATGGTCCCCATGTGAGGATGACCTTGTGGGACAGCCCCACCAGGTTGTGCCATTGGGTATCCCATAGGAGTGTGATGTACTGCAATCCGAATCACTAAATGTCACAAGTACAGCAGAAAATGGAGGGGGATGAAAGAAAAGACACACAATCTGAGGCTTCCAGTGAAGAGATCACACATGCCCCATACCCATGCTAATTGGATACTGCAACTGACAGGCATAGTAATAGTAGAGGTTTTGGGAGTCAGATGCATACCATTTTGCAATAGTGGTGCTTGCACTGGAAACAAGCGCATCTTGTGCATCAGCTGCACCTGCTGCTCCAGCAAGTGATTAAACAACATAATCTGCTTCTTCAGTTTCAGTCGTGTGTAGTACGCCTTGAAAAATTCAGGGTTCTGTTCCTCGAGCTTCTGCCATACTGTAAAATCCCAACCCATAACAAACTCAGACCCACTCACACATGACCGAATGATTTTCCCACACAAAACAAAATATCAGTTCAAGGTCAAGGCTTCAACTTCAACTAGTTGATGTCGGAGTCCTGCAACAAAAACTCTTCACAAAAAAGTTCCCAAATTCAACATTGCACACATGCAGTTGAGGGGAGGAGGAGGACGATTCTCTTCACAAAATTGAGGAAAACTAACCTAGACTGGTGAAGCCAGGCTCAATTTTGGCTTGATATTGCAATGTGGTGATGACCTCATTCTGATTCATATACAACTGCAAGCACCGCTCTATCAAATTCTGCACCAGCTGAATATCCTCACATGAAATCTTCCTGCCTTCACTGTTTGGACCAGGGGAGGATCCAGGATTTGAACCTGCCCCAGCTGGCTTGCTTCCTCCCTGTTGCTGCTGCTGTTGCTGTTGTTGTTGTTGCTGCTGCTGTTTTTGCTGCTGTTGTGAACCTTGCTGCTGAGTGATGGGTGATGTAGTTACAGAAGGAGGTCCTTGCAGAGGAGTAATCTATAGCAAAACACCCAACACAGATTTCAATGGAAACAGGAAAAAAACATTCACACCCACCCAAAATCTCTGGAGTCTCTACTACTGATATTCTTGCCACCCAACCAGTGACATTCTGATGATCAACAACCAAAAGCAAAAGAGAAAGAGATGATGGATGATGGGTGATGATGCTTAATGTCTCGAGGGCTTACCTCGGGTTTGATATCTACAGTCCCTGCTGAATCCATCTCAGCCATGACGGTCATCGTGGGTGGGTGGGTGGGTAGTTTTTTTTTTTTTTTAATGGTGGGTTTCTCTCGCAGACCTAAAAACCATCAACCAACAAAGCTGCTTGCTTCTCTTTCGGGGGTGTACCTATGGAGACGCAGGCGTAGCTACCACCACCACCAACAACAACATCAGCATAAACAAACCCAACAAAAAGGGAGGAAGGAAGAAAGAAAGCAAGAAACACGAAAAGCTTGGATTCGCGCAAACTACCACACGAATGCCCCAATCTCTCGCGCAATTGCCCGCAATACCCATACACTACGGCGTGCGGGCGTGCGTACGTACGTACGTACGTCTTTAAAGTATTCGAAAGTCGCGCAACTGGACACAATACTATACTATACGCTACAGCGTACGTAGCCGTAGTCGAAGAATTTGAGAATCGTTAAATTAGAAACAATACCATACTATACGCTACGACGTACGTGGCAGTTGAAAGTCCAAGTATTTGAAAGTCTTGCAATTGGAAAAAACACGTATGTCATACGCTATGACATACGAAGTAGTAGTAGTAGTCGAAGTATTCGACAGTCGTGCGATTGGACAAAAGACCACACTATACGCTTTCAAATACGTAGTATTAGTCGAAGTATTTCAAAGTCGCTCAAATGAGGCAAAACACCATACCATACCCTACACTACGATGTACGTATGTCGTAGAAGTAGTTGTACAAACCATCTATCACCGAACACCTTAGAAAAGAAAGAAAGAAAGAATTAAAAAAATTAGCAGAATTGAATGAAGGTACACTTTTAGTGTGTTAAAAAAACAACTTGGGGACCACACCCCCGCTTTCTTCCCTTACACACTCGACATTGCCAGTGTTGGCGGGTTCTTACTTTTTAAGAGAACCTTCAGTCCGGGTTTCGACCTTTTTTTTTTGAAGAAAAATAAGAATTGAAACGACCTTAGGTCTAGTTCTGATTACGAATTTTTTTCAAAATTTACAGAAGTGTGGGTACCTGGGTACCAAGAACAAGAACTGAAACCAGAACTGGCCAACACCAAGAGAGTGTGTAGGGGGTGGTGGGTACATGAGTGTGAGTGAGTGTGTAGGGCCTTGGGAGTAGGGCCTTGTGGTAGGCTCTTCAAGCCCTAGGCATACTACTGTATTTGTTGGCCTTGCCTACCAAGGCAAGCAGGATATTGTGTTTAGATTCATTATAGAGTATAGTGGCTTAATGGAATTTGGCCCCTACGTAGTAAATCTATTTTTATCTGAGGATTTTTGAAAGATGATATTTTGGCTTGTGTTGAAAAAATCTTGAGATTAGTTATGGAGTTATGATATCTTGAAGGATTTTGGGTTCTTTTATAGGGTTTAATTGAATATTGTATTTTTGCATGGTGAAATATTTGAATTTTCAATAATTCTTCTTTTTGCCTTAAGATACTTTCTAATGTAAATGGCAATGACACACCCCTTGTTTTCTGGGTCTTGGTATTGCTATTATCTTTTGTAGAACATATTTGTTTTATGGGCCATAACCCTTGACCCAAAATTGTGACTCACAACTCAAAAAAATCCTTGACACCCCCCCCCCTCAAGACTCGCAGACTCGCCCTGCCTGCTTTAGGCCCTCCCAAATTGTTATTATCCTTAGGGGGAAGATTTCTTTTGGGTCTTTGTGGGTCCTTGTATCCCTATTGTCTCACAGGTCCTTAGGTTTTATAGTTCTATTATGCACCTCTATTGTGTTTTGTTTCTTTGTGCCACTCTTATTCTAAGAACATGTTGGGTAGGTACTTAGAGTAGGCACCCTATTATTTGTTGGTTTAGGGTTTAGGATTTACCTATTACCTGCTTGTGGGGGGGTCCATACGCAGTGATTTTCCTTTTGTTTGTTGGCCTTGCCTACCAAGGCAAGGATATTGTATTTGGATTCATTATAGAGTATAGTACCTTAATGGAGTTTGGGCCCTATGTAGTAGTAGGTCTCTATTTTTATATGAGGATTTTGGAAAGATGATATTTTCACTTGTGTTGATACTTGAGATTAGTTACAGAGTTATGATATCTTCTTGAAGGATTTGGTTTTTTTCAGAGGGTCTTTTTGAAGATTACATTTTTGTATGGTGAACTATTTGAATTTCCATAATTCTTCTTTTGCCTTAAGATACTTTTAAAAAATGTAAATGGCAAGTGTTACAGACCCCTGGCCTCTTTGTTTAGCAGTTCACAAAATCCAAAAACAACACACAACCTGCCAACACTCCAAAAATAGAAGTATTGCAGCCTTTTGCTTTGGTCGAGCTGTATAGGTTACTAAAGTAGAATCCTGGGCAAAGAATATGGGATAAAGTGTGATACTGTAATAAAACTGATGTTCGGCACAAAATAAATTACAAAAGCTCCCCTTGAAATAATTAAGTAAATAAATAAATTTATAGATATTTGTTGAAATTGTTGTGAATCAAACTCCAAAGTTGTGAAATTTTATTTTATTTTTTCAAATTTTTAATTAAAAAAATACACAACAAAAGGTGTGCTTTGCATAACCATTCCTCATATTATGTTGAAATTATGAAAAATTAAATTTGAATCTGCTTAATCTCATTTTCATAAATAAATAAATGCTTGGCAAAAGAAGTGCCAAACATGAGTCATAGGTACCATAGTAATAGGAACACATATAAAAAAAATTGAGGAACATACTAGGAGTGTCATTAAGAACCCATTGATAACTACCTTAGTACCTAGGCTGGTTAGGCACTAATTAATTATTTCTTGGGAATTGTCAAAACTTCTGAAAAATATGTGCTTGCTATGTCAAAAATCTGA
>Ga0116229_10006482_pt1 | contig 18811 bp, 16 predicted proteins | sample S1TSphgellanicum_3_FD_87313 | JGI IMG/M metagenome (GOLD analysis project Ga0116229, IMG submission 87313) | Host-associated microbial communities from peat moss isolated from Minnesota, USA - S1T2_Fc - Sphagnum magellanicum MG | ecosystem: Host-associated > Plants > Peat moss > Unclassified... | reverse complement strand
CGTTTGGCAATCTTGTTGTCTCAAATAAAAAACTCTGCCATAGGTTACTGAGTGGCTTGAAGTAATGGAACTTTGTAAATTTGACTAATAATTAGATAGATGATTTCATTTTAGGTTTCTGTTCAGTCTGTGGACTGTGAGTTCAGAGTATTGGAGTCTTGCAGAACAGTGCTTTAATTTTGCACACCATACACCTAAACGTCTGTCTACTTTTGTCCTAAGTTCAATTACTTGATGTTATTCAGTTGAAACCTATGAATGTTCTTCCCTTTATCCATTTATCCCCTTGATGATTGGACAATGGTTACCTTCTGCCTTGAATCAACAATTTGATTCCTGCCAATTGAATCAGAGGCAGGCAGCTTGAAAATGTTGATTGGCTTGAAAGTACCCCTTCCAGATCTCTTTTGAAGAAGAAAAGATAGAGCAGGAACAAAACTTGGGGAAGAGAAAGAGCAGAAATCTTTAAATGGAAACTAAACTATCTTGTACAGAGTTTAGTAACAAGGTGAGAAGAGAAAAGTAGAAAGCCCAAACAGGAGACAAAAAATCATCTCCACTAAGGACAACTTCAATTTTCTATTTGAAATTTTAGATGGAAACCTAACAATCTTCTTGCATACAGTTCTGTAAAAAAGTGACAATAGAAAAGTAGTAATGAGGGCCACCTTAGAAACTGTAAACAAAAGACAAAATATCATTTACACTAGATAAAATTAATTTGGGTATTGAAACCGTTTGAAATTCTTGCTGTTGATCATTGAAATTATATATCATTTTCTAAAGATCAATGTACTGATATATACCTAGGTCTCCCTTCATCCCTCCCCTAAAGTAAAGGAACAGTTGGCACTCCTAACAGAGTCTTACAACCCACCACATTCAAATCACTATTTCACTCATCTGTCTGAAGCAAAGCTGCTAATGAATATGGCCAAAGCATGCCAGATCATTGGGTAAAATGTGAGTTATATATCAATCATCACATTTTGGAGCAGAAGATTCTATCTTTGGCATCAAAAATATATCTCAACTTTGGGGTCAAAAAGTGCAGTACTCATCTACTCGGTGGACTTAAGTACAGGTGGACTGTGTTTCACTAGAATTCTTCTCTCCAGTGCTTCCTAGAATGACCTCTAAGAAAGAATAACAAACTGCAGACTAAAGTCATGGATGAACATCTCATTGTACTTCAATAGATGCATACCGCTCTGCAATGCTGTCACCCTTCTGCTTCTGGAACTGGATGTATCGCACTGTGCTAGCCAGGAATGCATCTACCTCTAGGTCATGGGTCGTAGCTTCACTTTGCATATCAGTGACAATGAGCTCAAGCAGACCCTGAATAACTGAGCTTGTTACCTGTGGATTGCCCTTCTCAAAATAATAGAGATATCTGATGCACCCACAGGTCACAAATGTTAGTTTGATTTCCCCACAAATGATTTTTGCTGCACCCATTTGAGTCTGACTTGCAGAAGTTGTGAGTCTGTGTTCCTATCAGCTAATTACAAATGAAGTTTGAAATAAGGACCTTGTAATGAAAAGAGATATGACTCTGAAGGCAGATATATAGATGTAGGAAAAGGACATGACATCTCACTTGTTTAGAATCTCCACAAAGAGAGTCATAGGTCCATTAGTACCCCGGGTAGCACTGGACATTTGTTGAGCAGCATGGGCAATCCTCAATGCACGCTTCAAGCATAAAAGTACCCTGCCAACATTGCACAACATCATGTGTCAAAAGCATCTGAGAGACAAAATAGATAAACCTCCTGCAAATTGGGAAGGGAAACCACTGTGTGAGTTCGATTCTGTACCTGGTAGAATCTTAGAAAAGACTTGCAAAGCTCTTAGAAGCAAACACATTTGAGCTGCTTTAAAATGTGAAGTGAAAGAAGAGCTTTAAAACAACTGTCTTCAGCTCTCTGCCCCACGGCACAAGTTCAGACAGAAACCAAAAGGATGACAACTAGCAAGCTGTGCCCCCAAGGCCCTCCAAAAGAAAGTTACAGATTGGAGCTGAGTGTACCTTTCTCCATCAATTGTACCACCGTCTTCAACCCAAAACAAATGTGAGCAGATGTACACAGCTCTGCATTGGTCGGGTTTCTTCAACAGCTTTGCTGAATACTGTACAGCCCTTAAAAAGCGTTAGCTACTCAAATAAACAGGAATCAAGCACCAATTCCATGCACTCCAGTACAAAATCCTCAACTTACCCCAGTTGCTTTGTGTGTAAGTGTATCTCTGTTCTCAACTCCAAATACTCGTGTTCTTTGCAATGTGCCGATGATGAGTTGTAGGGCAGTCACTTGAGCTTTGGAATCCTGCAATCCCCACACAGCAATAACCTATAAGCATGGAGTGCCAAGTCTTCACAGCAGGTGCACATTGATCACAATGACTGGGATCTGCTTCTTGACTCACCGAGACTTCCTCTTCATACAACACAAATGCCTGCGTGAAAAACTCATATGCCACTGGCTCTAGGCCACAGTCACCTGCAGCCTGCAAAATTGTGCTCACTAGGATTATCTCCTGCAGGTTTCCAAGAAACTTCAATGGAGAGTTGCACAGGACAAGAGAAAGAGCTAATGTGATAGATTGCAAGGAATACCTCTGCACATTGAAGGTACAATCGCAGAGACAATTCTGCAGCTGGAACCATTGCAAGAGCCTCCACCATCTGGCACTCAAAATCCAACACAACATCATTAAGACTGAACTCCTAACACCAATGAGCTAGAAAGAAAAGTCATTCAGCAAGGAGAGATTTCAAGCACTTCTATTGAGACACTCTATTCAAGAGCACCTCAAACCCTCAGCATCCTATTTTGCAAAGCTCAAGGTATAACTTGTGGATTGCCTACACAGCAGAAGGCAACAACCCCTTAGTGCAGTGCAGTCTACTCCAAACGTGGAAGTTTGTATGTCATTCAGGATCCCATAGGGCAAACTTGCAGAAAAGCAAACATCACAAGTCTGTACAAGTAGAACAGTAAACCCAAGAATCCACTGTTGCCTGCAACTGACAAAAATGGGAATAAACCTGATGCAAGAACTGGAACACCTTCTTCAGTGATACTGACCCAGACCCTTCACCTTCTTCAGGCAAATCCTGAGCCTGCAAGGAGTGTACCAACTGCACCCAAAAGGTAATGATGTTCCAGTCAGTACCAGTGTCCAAAAAACACTAGTGGCTACAGATGTATAGCATGCACCTCAAATCTCAGCTAAGACAAAGTTGAGGAAAGGAAAAAGGGCTACACATCATTACTTTGAGGGCTGTAAAAATAAGAGGTGGCAGAGTATACTGCAGTCGTCTGGGACCTCCTTGGACAAAATGCTTCCTTGCAGTTGTCAAAATCTGGAAGCAACATAAAACACCAGAAGTATTTACTCAAACACAGTTACTCCCGGTTCCATATTGCTTGTCTGCTTGTCCATTTTGTCTATACCCTAATCCCTAAACCTTAACCCTTGTCAGCTCTTACGTTCTTTCTCTGCAACATGAGGTCATAATTGTCTGAGGTTGATGTAGTCTGCAAATTGGGAATGTGGAAGTCTAAGTCTGCCTAAAAGTAATGAAGAAAGGTGAAGGACAAACATTGAGTCAAACATAAAACTCTTCCCACTGGTTGCTACCATCAAAGATTTCATTTGGAAGAAGCTTGTCTCACCAGGAACATCTGCTCTGGATCATCATTTACCAACATGTGCACCAGACGTGCCACAAGATTTTGTTCCTCCTGAAAATCTTCTTCATCCATCTAAAAAGGAAAAAGCTGCACAAATCACTCTCCCACCCACCAAGCCTGCCTCCTGGAAAGGAGAGAGAAACTTACAATGAATCTGTTTACTAAAACAATGATAAGAGCAAAGCATTCACAAAGAACAAATGCCCACTGGGAAGGAATCAATCAGATGTAGTTCTTACCGTATCCAATAATGGCTGCCCTTCACTATCTTGAATAAGCTCTTTCAGTAGCTCAAATAGAGCATCCACCTTTGATCACAAAAGAAAAGACCCCCATTGTTAGCACAAGGAATGTGCATGGTTTTAAAGGAAAGGAACACATTGTTGCAACAGGGTAGTAGTACACAGTAACCTTGTCTGGAGCACTGATCATGGTGGAATTGGAGAGGATAGATTGAATAAGGACCACAGTCATGACTTTGTTAGTCTCATAATCAAGGTGCTCCATCACCCGAGCATAGTTGCTCAGCTTCAGCACCACCACGACATCCTTGTACTTCTCTAGTGGTGCACTCAGCAGAGCCACCAGTTGCTTTGTTGCCTTACTATCCTTCACCTTGCCCTTTCCTTCAAGTTTTTTCACACATGCTCCCTGCAAGGTACATACACAACCAAGTGAGAATCTCTCTAGAGCGAGTTCACCCTTCCATATGTATTTGTCATAAACATATTGCATTCACATACAGCCATGACACAAAAGGGTTGTTGCATACCAGAACTTGATCGACGTAATCCAGCCGATCTGCATGCACTCGTAGAACAAAAGTGAGGAGTGACACATGAAGGCTGACAGCACCAACCAATGGCATGTCTGGCTGTGCATCTATAACCTGCAATACATTTCACAGTGAGTCAAGTGTACAACTTCCAGCAGGAGCTGGGAAATTCTAATCAAAAGCAGCATTCAATTTTTACAATTCATCTGCATCTCCAACACCCACCTGGCCAAAGGTGTAAACATATATAATTAGGCTGCTCACCTCTACAACAGAATGACTAAACTTGGAGAAGGCCTCAACCTGTAGAAACTCCTGCAATACCTGCACTCCATTCCAACCCATGTGAGCCATAATGGTTTTTTTTTGTCAGTGTGTGCACTAAGCATAAAGTGAGAAGGTGTGTAGAAGTGTCGTGACATACATCAGGTGAAGCAGCCACATACTTGGAGAGGCGCTCCATCAGTTGTGACATGACTGTCTTTATGTCAACAGTTGGCTGCATGCATCACAGTCTGTGTCTGTTAAAGCCATGCCCCCATTTTGCACAGATGGAACCATATTAAATGAAGCTAGTCAGGAGAAGATAGAGACAATAAACCTGCAACTGGGGGCAAGCACCAAGAAGCGTTTCCAGTGTCTGAAGGTGAAAATCGTCAGGAAAGACCTGGATGATACAATCCATCAAGTAATATTGCGCAAGCTCATCTTTGCAGTTCACAACCTGCTCCCCTCTCACAGTAAGAAAATGTCAGATTGGACCCTAGTTACACAAACTGGTCATCGTACTGGCCCCTGAGATTTCAAAAGCAAATCAATTTGCGGTTCTACATCTGTAAAATTGCCATGTTTACAGCAATAGTCTCTCACCTGTTCAAGTACTCGTGGCAAGACCACTTCTCTGTACATCTCCAAATCCACCCCCTCCAATTGACTCAACACATGCAAATTCTTTCCCACCTGCCAACAGAATTGGGTAGTCTTATATGCCTCAACCATCCCAATAGTTTTACTCAAGGAAACATGCTGATGGAACTTTTGTTGGAGTTTAGCCACCAATAAATAATACAGAGTCAATAAACAAAGTCACTCTCCAGCCACAGCTTCCCTTCTTACCAAGTCACGAAGTTCACTCCTTTCCTTCTCTCGTTTTTCCTTGTCCCGCACAAGTCCCTGCAGGAAATTGGTAAGACGGTGCACTTTGTTTTGTCAAAACTCATGCTAGCATCATTCTGGTAGAATGAAATGGTCTGCAGACACATGACTGAAGGCAATTCAGAGCAGATAGATATGGGAAGCTTTCAACCTGATGCTGCATCCGCACCCATAACTTGTTCATCTCTGTGAAATTCTGAAGTACAAATTCCACCGCATCCATGACACTGCCACCCTCCCTGTGAAAGACAATGCAGGAGGTTTTGTGAGAGGATGGCGTGCGGTGGCAGGAACACACAGAGTAGAATCAGATAGCATCGGATGATGATCCATGTCTTTTAAGGGTTAACATGATGAATGTCTGAAAGCTTGATGAAAGAATGTGGAATGGCAGCTTATGGAAAACAGGCAAGTACCCTTCATATGGAGAACCAAGATCTGGCAATTTATCCCGGCTGATTTGAGACAAGTAGCTGCGAAGGAAGAGACCTCGAATAGGATGCTGAACACCACGACTCATTTCAACTAGATCCTTCAGCACATCTTTTGCTGGTGCCTCCTTTGACTTGATGTACACTGACCCGACTGTGCACAGCAAATACCTGCAACCTCCTTTCTCATTTGTTTGTTAGAATGGATTCCTCACCAAAATGGCACACACTTGAGAGACCAAAATGCTTTCAGATGGCACATGTGAGACCAAAATCAAGAATGGACAAAGAAGACTTTGGGGCTTACAATCGAGGCAGTATATTTCCAGCATGTTGCACAAGCTCATAGATGTCTGCATTCAAGCGCCCTCGTTTACCTTCCTCCCCAAAGAAAACTTCCAATTGTCGCAACTCATCAAATGTCCTCATGTCTGATGGATGATGGGTCAAGGTTAATATCTAATGTCCTCATGTCTGATGATGGGTCATGTCTACAGCTGGCTGCTGCTGCTGCTATCAAACCCTAGTCTGGAAATGACAACAATCAACTCTCAAAACTGCTGGATCCAAGGAAGGAAGGAAGGAAAGGAAGAAGATGGGATACAGAGTTCATAGTATTTCTGCGGTGACAATTTGGATGTCCTCAGCTCTGATAACATCTGTGCTGAGAACTTGAGCACATCCCGAATGTTGTTTGCATCCTACACACCAGGAAACAAACCCAAATTCCTCAGGAAGAAAAAATCAAACTCTTTTCCACTCTGCAGATGGATTCTTCACATTCCAATTTTCTTCACCTCTGGAGGACTTGGGGTTCCAAAGTCTATTGCTAATTCAAAGGAAGCATAACAGAGAGAGAGCGGGGGGGGGGTAGAAGATCAGCAGGAAAAGAAAAGAAAATACTTACTAGAGCGCGGTGCATGTAGAAAGCATGGTGCTGGACGAGTGCCATGGCATCCGCTAACCATTTCTCCTGCTCCTCCGCGCTGGTAAATACGGCATCATGCTCCGCAGCTTGCATTGCAGCAGCAGCCCAAAGCAAGCAAGCAAGAAAGAAACGACACCACCGGGGACGAGAATGAAACAAATCCCCAGCAACCCAAAACCTTCTTTCTCCTGGAAAGAATATCAAGAAGAAGAGGAAGACTAGGTCACACTCCAAGCTCTCGATGCCAGATCCGACCGCAGAAGCTCCTTCCTTTCTGTCCCAAGTAGCAGCAGTGTGTCTTCTGAAAGAGTGAAGGAAACAACAAAGGTTTTTTGTTTCTTCCCAGAGAACCTAGAAGAGAACGCTCGAGAACCGCGGCAACTTCACACCGCGACAAGTCAAGCGGCAAACGCGGGAACAGCACTAGAGACAGGAGGAGAGGGAGAAAGAGATAGAGATAGAAGAGAGTCGTTGCAATACTCCTGAAGTATTGTCGTTGCCATATCTCAAAGACCAAAAAGCACACAGGGGAAAGGAGTTCCCAGCAAGAGAGAGAGGACTGGTTTTGTTTAGGATTCTCAGTGTTGTTGCAGAGGGTTTTGCGAAGGTCTCAATACTGAGAGTGGAGGCTCTACAACACTACTGGGGTTTCAAGAATCCCCCAAGACCTTCCAGTGGGTGTTGGTTTATCTGAGGTTTTTGTGCAACACACTTAGAGATGGATTTGAGCAAAGAGAGAATTTCCAGGGATGGCCTTTTGGTCTGTGTTCAATGCAGATCCTCACTGAAATATGTAGTAATGATGATGATGACGCAGGTGACACAAGAGTGTTGTGAGTACTACAGGAGTGAAGAAGCTGTGGGTACTTGGGTTTTGTTGTTGTTGTTATTTTGCTCCTTCAAACTGTTGGAAGTTTTGTTTGAACTGCTTCTGAGGCAGGCAGCTGTTCCCTTCAAATTGTCTGGTTTGATCGTGTGTACAATGATCTGTGTACATGAAATGTGGCAGGATGTAGTAGGATTGAGGAAACAAAGAAATTGTGGTTCTTACCAAATGCTTAATGACTGACTGTTGTTTTAGTACCTGCCTTCATGCTACCTAGCTGATAAGGTTTGCCACAGGAGAGAGAACTGTGAAGTTCCAGATCTGTATTGGCCTGTTGACACATTGTAACCCACATGACAGTAACAACCGTTTGTGCCAGGGTACAAGCCAGCAGCAACCTACTTGAAGCCCAGAGGGGGATCCTGCATCTCTTATGACGTGAAGGGCTGCAGCAAACTGCCAATTTTGGGTTGTGCTAAGTAGCCCAACACTAGCAATGAAACCGGCTGATTTCATTTGCAACAAAACAGATGGGACAGGAGGACTGAAGTATATATATCTCCTAACAAGAAGCTGGTTTAGCACTGGAGACTCTCAAAGCTGCAGATGGTGTGAGGTAAGGTCCCCTGAATATGTTCAAAAGTCTGCAGAGAGAGACATCAGATTGTGAGAAGGGGACACTCATTGCAACTTTGCTCCTCTTTAAATCCTGTGACCCAAAACTCTGCTCACAATAAGAAACCCACCTTACCCATCTCTTTCTTTCTTGCTCTCTTAATTTGTCTCTCTCTACAACTAGTCTCATGTCAACACCATGAAAACAAAACAATAACAGCTTCTCCTCCCTTCCACTTCCGCAGTTCTCAGCATAGGATGGTGACAGAGAGCTTGTTACTTGTCCTTATTTCTCAGCATGACACCTACTCTCATTGCTACAATCAAGAGTAGAATGTACAGATACCCACAAGCTGCTTTTGAGTTCTGTTATATTTAGGGCTAGAGTTTGGATTTCTAGCACTTATCACAGATCTTTGCAGCTTTTGTTTGAAATCATTCCCTTTTGGGATTCTGACATCCAACACCTTGCCACAGTCATTTGTTGCCTACTATTTTGGAGCTTGTATTGACAGTTCTGGGAAGTTGCAATGAAAACCAGCCTCTATCTGCAGCTCTGGAGATTTGATCTGCAGGATGTATGACTGAATGGTTTCCAATTTAAAGGTCTGGAGATTTGATCAGCAGGATGCATGACTGAATTGCTTTGCAATCTACAGCTTGTTACTGTAGACCAGATATGATTCCACCTTCTGCAGGTACTGACTGATTCCTTGTCCCTTTGAACTTCATAACTAGTTTGCAAAGGTTCCGATGCATCATAATTGCTTGCTCCAAGATGTCAGATTTGTAATCAGTCTCAAAAGCTTTTCATGACTGCTCCAGACAAGCCACAGAGAACAATCTCTGAATTTGCAAAGCACAAGAGACTCGTGAAAAACTGAAGAAACTGGAGCCTTTCTGCATTTGGGATTTGCAACCAACAGGGAGTTCAAAAGACAAATGTGTGAAACTGCAATGTTGAGCATGATTCCTAACCCTTCAAAGCATTAGGAATTGTATAAACCTTGCACTGAAGATGTCCACTGGGGTGAAAGTGGCTTGGATCTCAATACAAACTAAGATTTGCCTGTAAAAAAGCACATGAAATTTCCTACGTCTGGACACTAAGAATGCTTGTTGTCAAGAAGGCCCAACCATATGACTTGTACAAAGGAGGATGGCCTTAATCATAGACAAGATCACAACTTACTGGCAATCAGTCTTCAGCAGCAGCACACTGACTGGAAGCTAGAAGTTTATGTGAAATCACCCTCTTGAATGGATCATCCTCTGATCCATGCCTCTGCATCTTCATGCAAACCTCATACATGATTATCAGGCCCTTCCCAACTTGGTGAACTGTGTGCTGCCCACGTTGCCAATGGCTGCACTGGGTGCCTCTGCATGTGTGGATATGGACTTGACCCTGCACATATACAAGGACAGGCCATCAATTTTTCAAAATTCTTGGGAGGTAAAGGCCTCATGCAGCTAGAATGCATATATCTATTGCTAGTAAATATAAGGGTACCATTCTAGCTTTGAACCTCTTTTGTCCTGTCTTCAGTAATGCCTTTAAGTGCCAAACAGGAGTGATTCACACACCTTCAACATCAAACAAGCTGGGGTAATGTTGACGATAGCAGAAGTATGCCACAAATAATCCTGCAGATCAATGCAACAGAAAATGGGTTTTGGTTTCAGCAGTTTAAATGTTGATCCAAAGAGCACTTAGTATGAGAAAGAAGTGGACATAATAATCCCACATACGGGCAAAAGGACAGACTTACCAAGAAGACCTCCAGCAAAAACATCAAACCAGTGGTGCCAGTAATTGTCCACACGAGTAACGGCAATGAAGGTTGCCAGTAGCAATGGGAGGATCACAGGTAGCAGCTTCACAGTATGGCCTCTCCTGTCAAAAAAAGTTCCCAGCTTGCCTGCAATATACATTGCCAAGTAGCCTAATCCAGCAAACGACCCTGCAAATCAATTCCCAAAGAATGATCAAGACGCGAAGCCCCACTGATTTGAATGACCAAGTAGAACAATTTGAGCATTCTGGTCTCCAAACCTCCTATCCTGTACAGAAGTTTGATTAACTACATAGTGTATCTAAGACAACCAACTAAGGTGAAATTACATACCGGAGGCATGCCCACTAGGAAATGATTTGTATCCTTCCTTGATTTGTGATGGGGATCCAGTGCATGCAACATTGTTATCTGGACCATAAACCTGCATTTGTTGACTTTAACCATTAGTTGCAAATTAGCTCCATCAAACTCACCCCACCCCACCCCCTCCCCCCTACTTTTTCTTTTCCTTCAGTCCCTCCATTCATAGAAAGACTGAATGCATTCACATGAGTAGCCCCTCTTTAGCTTTGAGCAGCCAATGGGACATGTAGTTTCGACAGCTGCCATGAACAGTCCAACATGGGAGTTTCAACAACTTTTTTGATACATCATTCATGCAGAAACAAAGATCATGTAGATTTGTGCCCCATATGTGCAGTAAGCCAATTTGGGTCTACTTTCAGGAATCTGAGACTGCGAAACTTCAGTCGTCCACTGGCTTTTAAACAGGATTTTAAACCAAATTTAATCTCAAAACAGTCAAATTCTTGAGCCACAAATCCGATATGTAGGTGGACCATTTTGAGTGGAAGGCAACAGTTTCCTTTAATTCCAACCCCTCCTACATTGCAGATTGATACTCAAAAGGAGATGAATGAATTTTGACACAAGACAAGAGCAGACTCACTGGAGTGGCTGTTACACTTCCAAAACAGCGTGCATAAAAATCAGGTCGAGGAAATCCAAGCCCATCTTTCAGTGCATCTGTTATTACTGCTGTGAGTGCTACAGCAGTCAAAAGACCTACAAATAATACACCATAATCCAATGCAGTCTCAGGTTGAATTAGCAATCTAGACGAAATGATAAGAGACTATATACACAGCAAGAGGGTTGGTGCCAGGACGCTACAACTGTTGCATGGTTGCAGAAAAAGACAATTCAAGTTTTAGATGGCTCACTTCCTCATCCACCCCACCAATTGTTATTTCCACAATAAAGCAATGGTTGCGGTAGCATTGAGAAAGATTTACCAAGGATTGAATGATGGACATCTTGCTGTGACTTTCTCCAGAAAAAATATGTGAGAATAAACACCAGGGGTATTATCAATGCAAAAATCTGCTCACACCCAGTTCACAGATGATGCAGATTTCTCAGTCTATTAGCACATTTACTACCCTTGTTGCACAACTGAAAATTGGGGCTCACTCCCATAAGACATATGATGTTAACCTGTCCTCACTCAAATTATGATCCTCAAGACATACCACAATTGTCTCTGTGATATAAAGACCTGTAAAGAGAATGGAAACACTTTAAGAAGATGAGGAAAACTCACAGGCACAGCATAAAATGGGATTGTTTGGCTGTGCATCGGATAGAGAAGTTCACCAGTGACGAAATTTTTGGGGCCCACATATCTTTTGTAAGGATGGATGAACTCAAGTATGATTTCAATGATTATGAGGATAACTAGGCACACCCAGTCTGTCCAGTGATATTTGATCAAGCTCAAGAATTTCACATCTGAGTTTGGAGCTGGAGGATCTGGATCTATTGGACGGGCAGCAGCAGCAGCAGCAGCATTGGAACTGCTCCTCATTTTGCAACCTCTGTTGTAAATTCTTTCTGCCAAGAGAAAGCAGTCCCTATTACTTTTCAAGAATCTTGAGTGGTGGAGCTTCAAGACTAAATAAATATATTCTTCACACTGCTCAATTTCCAACTTCTCAAATTGCAAGTTTGTTTCTGCAGAAGCAAAAAACATGCGATGTCAGAAATGATCATCAACTGAGTTGCTGTCCAGCAATTTTTCCATAACCCATGATTCACAAGAAATTCACCAATGTCAAGACCAGTGTTGGGCAGGCACCAGATTGGAATCCTGGTATATAGATTGATATTGGTCCTGGTATCACAGAAACGACCAAACGGTTGGTATGACTCCGTAGGCAGGCAGCTTCATAGCGGGGCTGTACCGGTCTCAACACCAGGTATATATCTCTGCCTCATACCAGCCAAAAATCAGCCTGGAACCCTTATACCAGACAGAAGCCACCAGGCTGTGCACTCTCAGTTCTTCCCAGTCAGAAACGGGAAACCAAAAAACCATCAGAAAAGAACCAAGCAAGAGTTTGTACAGGAGAGTAAACTGGTTGCACTTCCTACTATACCTACAAGACTTCCTCCTACTTGCACTCAATTCAACAAACAACCCAGATACATAAGACATAAGGCAGAAAACGAATTGCGAGCAATTAATTATATCAAATTCTTCCAGCACGCTCCAAAGCAAAGTCGACGCCCTCAGCCCAACAAAATCCCCGGCTTCAGTACCTTCGGAGGCGTCAAAGTGTGATCACGAGTTATCATAGAACCCAAGACACAAAGTAAAGCTCTCAAACGCATGCAATGGAAACGATCGGCTTTCGAACGCTCGAGCTTCCGCTGCGCAATCGGCGACGACGACAGCAGCTTCCCCACGCGCCGTCCACAAACGACGAATCCGGGAGAAAGAGTGCGTACCGGTACAAACAATCAGTGCCTTCCCCTGTAAAAAACCCCGGGATCTGGACAATCTGAACGGTCCAGATTACCTTCTGAAATCTCCAGATCCAACCTGGGGTGGGAAGTTGAACATGGGCACCTACCGTGAATTTATACTGCACTCCTCCCCTGAAGTTGTTATTTGACCCAGTAAGTACCTGATCCACCAATGTACCCATGTTCAGTTGTGGATGAACATATAAGTTCCACTTTGCCGACCTACCCTGTAGTGCCTGTTCCTTCCCCACCTTCCCTTTTACCTAGGTAAACCGCCTGTGGAAGTGGGTAAGTATCATACTTTAGATAGGGAATGTAAGTGCTCTCCTACATACGTACCCAGCTTCCCCTACCTAGATAACCACCTAGGTTAAGTGGGTGAATATCATAGGTAAGTAGGTAGGGAAAGTAATTACCCTCCTACTTGCTGCAGCTTCCCCTACCTAGTTAACTACTAATGTAAGTGGACGAGTTTATAGGTAGGTAGGTAGGAAATCGGAAGTATTTTCATTTAGGTTTGTAGTTAGGTGAGGCACTAATTAGTTTGCTACTGGTTAGGTGAAAATGCATGTGGATGGTTAGTATATAGCTAACCATATTGGTTAACTAGGGATGGGAATACAATGAAAATGTGTCTCTTGTCCACCCACCATCCATGCTACAGGGTGCACTGGTCCCCTGCTTGTTTACTCTGCCCATACAGTACATATATGTTTGTTCTAGCAAAGCCAGGTAGCGCATTTTTTTTTGGCAATGCCAGAAAGGGCTGTGCGAATCAAGAATCATAAGCCTAGGAAATAATGTAAAAAAATTGGTACTATCACCACTCAAGCAAGGCTAACAACAATCAAATCGTCCCTTAAATTACGGTGAAACACAGCAGCTCGCCATCCCCCTCACCCTATTTTTGTGTAGTAGCCATCTAAGTCATCGAATGCGAGAGATATCGCCATTTCCCATCTTGACCATTGGTTAGAAAAGTCAGAACCTCCCCTCCCATTCTCTATGGTTCATCCCGATTGCGCTTCTTCTATCTAATCCTTCTCACCACTCCACCTCCCTCTCTCGGTTCCTCCTCGCTAGATTCTTTTTTGGAGTCATGAAGGTTCAAGGTTTTAGGTTTGTGTGTGGCTTGGCTGCGCATCAAGTCTCAAGGCTTTTGTAGGATAGAAAGGGGGAGTTGATTTATGAAGCTCAAAACATGGTGGTTATGGCAATTCCTACCTTGTAGCTTGCAACGAGTTACAAAGTTTCTTATTAGAGACTTGATTTGTGTGTTGCAATTGTGACAAAATATGTGTTTATCATTGCTCACTTTGAAGGTTTGTTATTTGAAATCTAATTTCAAAGTTTAGTATCTAGCTTTGAGTCATGACATTTATTTTTATTTTCTTTGGGTTTTTTTGTTTTGCACCAAATGCCATAACTTTGGATTTGAGAGCTTGCTTTTTGTGGTCATTTGCTTGTTTTGTCTACACTTTTCCTTGTCTATTGTTTGTACCATCATGGCATTACTTGCCCTACCTTCCAACTTCAAGTGGAAGTTGATCTTTGGTTCTTCTTCTCCTTCACATGTTGCAATGTTTAGTTAGTGTATGATTATTATAAAAAAATTTAAAGCCACACCTCCTCCTCCTCCTCCTCCTCATGTACAACCTAACCAGCAAGAGAAATCTCTTAAGAGGAAGGAATATGAAATAAATAGAACCTTCAAAAATATTTGGGCTGCAAAGCTCCCTTGGGCAAAATTTGTAATAGGTTCAGATGGTAAGATTTCATAAGTAAAATGCATTATGTGCAGCCAAATAGAAAACTATCACAAATTATTGATTCCTAAGTTCAAGAAAAAAGCTCAAGCGAATACCCCAGGTTGACTTAAAGGCACAATTTATTTTGAAAACAACATGCACCAAAAAAATGAAAAGCAGTTTATTTCCCAATCTCACCAACAAATGTCTTCCAACATGTATGTGTTGGCATTGAGGGAGAGGATAAGCATAAGAAAACCTAGTTTGTTTCATGCTTTCATGTTTTAAATCAAGGTCAGCCTATGATAGAGTATGAAAGTTTTAAGGATTTGTTCATTTTTTTAAAATTCAAGAACAATCCCAAAAAACATTAGAATGATTCTTCTAGGTGGGAGATGGCTATGATTTTGTGTGACATTGTGGAGTGTAGAATGAACGAGGTATTATGTTGTTAGGTAAATCTCCATCTTTGTTGATGAGGTTTTTATAATTGATAACACTAGTTGGTTTGAAATCCATGCTTATGTGTTGGAGAAGTGAAAGCAAGTGTTGATTATGTTCACCTTGGAAAAGGTGACATCAAGTGCAATTATAGCAAATCTAACCCAAGTATTGTTGTGTGCATTATTTAGTTTTGGGGGTATGAATGAATAAGTTGTTAGCCAAAAGTTGGTGTTGTTTGGGACTAATGGAAATAACATGTTTATTGGTGTGCATAATGGCGTCACCACTTAGATCAAGTGCAATGTGGCTCCATTTTCTGTGCCTATCCATTGTTTTACACATAGGACAGACTTGGTAGTGAAAACATTATCCACACAATCACTAGTAAATAACATTGAAAAGTTTCTTGTTAAGGTATATTTTTACTTTTATCATCTAGTAAGACAATTCTTGAGCTTGAAAGGTTGGTTGTTTTGTTGGATGTGAAGGGTTTGAAGATCCTTCGAATTGTGAAAATGTGATGGTTGTCGATGCTCTCTCCTGCAAAGAAGGTGTCAACATAATACAAGCCATTCATTATGTAAATGTGGGCAGATCGATCGACATATGAAATCACTAATGCCAACATCATCACTTCGTTTGATGTTTGGATTTTGCTTGGTTTCCATTATATCATGCCCTTGCTTGAGTTATTGAATGGGCTAATCAAGATGGCTCAAGCTTGAAACATTTATGTTGTCAATATTGTTGAAAATGTGAAGCTAGTTTAAATTGACATTTGGCATTATTACAATGCAATCAAAATTGCATTCAAAGACGATGTTTTTGTTTTTTTCAACAACTTGATCAACTTTTGGAGTGAAGTTTTGCCACTAGTTTGGGCTATAAATCCCACTTGCCCTAATAATGATGTTGTATGGTGCGCATTTTGTGTGGGTACAAAGTTGGCATGGTTGCATTAATGATCTACATATGCGACAAATGGAATTGATTTCCCCTACATTATGGGAACCTAATTTGGAAAATGTCTAGACTCGGGGGAAGCCACCACCTTCCCCCATATAGTATTCTCTGCACCTCTCCGCGGCACCCACATCCAAATGGCTTTTTGTCCCAGGACTCCCAAGGAGGAGTCCCGAAACTATCCTGGTTTGGACTCTTGGGACTTTGCGAGGTCATAACTCTTTGCTCAAACCTTCAATTGGGATGAGGTTTGAAGCAAACTTGTAGCTCTCCTTGAAAGCTTTTCAACAATGTGTTGCACTCCACCTGCACGCATCGAAGTTGGGTCGATTCCCAACTTTTAGTGGTCAAAGGTCAAACTACCAATTTGACTTTTGACCTTTCTTTTTGTCATAACGTGTGTTGCAGATGTCCAAATGGCCCATGCGAGCCCATTTTTGACGTCTACACTTTGATAGCTTTCCAATGATATAAATAACATTTCAATGCGAGGTGTTTTGACCCCTGCAATCAAACTCTGAAATTTTGGAAGTCTCGGAGGATTCCCAAGTCCCCATTTTGGGAGTGTGAGTTTCATCTTCACACTCTCTCAAAGTAAGGTTGTGACAATTTGAATGTACTTGTGATATTTCCTTATCCTTTCAAATTATGTGTAAAATGTGTACATGGTCAAATAATGAAAGATCAATATGGATGAATGTGAATGAAAACAATTGATGAATGTAGATGAATGTATTGGGTGATGATAGATGAAATAATACTAATCCATGAGCCTAGTTGTATCCCTTAAATCATAATTCATGACCTAATTACACTTTAAATGTGGGTTTTTAAAAAGGGTTGAAAAATAGTGAGATGAACATATAAATCTTTTTGTAATCATTTCACCAAATTGAATATGGTTAATAGTGGGTGAGTGGATGACATGCAAACATACCCTAAAATTCATTTGTCCCCCATTTTATATTATCCCCATTTTTTTAAGGTTAATAATATTAATTAAATGAAATGCCTCCCAAGTTCAACAAATTTCTTTCTTTTGCAACAAGCCATTTTGATTGGCTCATCCAAAAAAAAATGAAAAAACTACAACTTTGCAAATTCCCTAAAATAGAAGTTTCTATTAAAGATGGAGGGCCTAATTATACATGTGAAACAAGGACAATTTTGGTGGAAACATATGGGATAAAAGTGTGGTGCTATTGAAAACATCTTGAGAAACTTTTTAGGGATTTGATAGGATCATATTGCAGTCAACAAAAAAATCTTTTTTCAACGCTTTCCCCATAGCCAAAATAAATAAATAATTGGGCCATATTAAGTGCATGTCAAGCCTTCTCATTGGCCACATGAAAATTAAGGTTCTTAAAATTGTTGTCATTTTTTGCATCAAATAATATTGTAGTACTTGGGCTAGTTCAACATTAATTATATTACTTGTGAAATATTTGAATTTAAAAATAAATATCTCATAATTGTGCCCAAAATTTTTCAAAGCTTTTTTGGAACTTGAGAATTATTCCATATTGCTGCTACATTGATTTCTTGGAAAGTAAAGCATTCAGAGAAAATCTATATTGTATTTGGAAGGCACCTTGTATTCATCAATTTCCCTCCTAGAAAATGAGAGGGATAGTATGCCTATTCTTCAATAATGGGAGGGTTCTTACACCTATAAGTAGGCATAATTTCCTTCCCATTATTGAAGAGTATGCATAATATCCCTCCCACTCCCACACCTCGTGATCTATGTAGGCTTGGTTCATGATAAATTTTGCCTCATGCTTTATGATAGGTAAAGCCCATGGGTGGGGGACATTCCCAAAATGCAAGGCTAGACTCGGCCTCATCCTAGGCCCCTTCTTTTGCAAAAGCCCCCATCCTAGGGCTTTACCCTACACTTGGCGAGCAAACTTTTTGGAGATGTTGTTGACATATTGTTGACTACTATCAACCTACATATGGTAGGTTGGGAATTACTTTGTAATTGACATGATTGAGGATCAAAGCCAAAGTTATGGAAATCATTGAGAGGCTTCTAGAAGAATGCCACATTCAACATATGTCAAATGTAGATAATTTTTAAATGATTTTCAAATATAATTTTTTTATTGAGAGATGGAGTGCCATACATGTGAAAGAAGGACAACTTTGGGCAAAGCATATGCTATAAAAATGTGGTACTATTGGGAACATATCGAAGAACTCTTTAATAACTTGATAGGATCATATTAGGGACAACAAAAAAAATCTTTCCTCAACACTTTCCCCAAAGCCAAAGAAAAGGAAAAAAATTAGGCTATGTTGAGTGCGTGTTGAGCCTTCTCATTGGCAACATGAAAATTAAGGTCCCTAAAATTGTTTGTCAGCATTTTTTTGCCTCAACTAATGTTGTAATACTTGGGCTAGTTAGATATAAATTATTTTTTTTTGGAATTTTTGGAATTTTTGAATAAATACTTGTCAATTGTACCCAAAGTTCTAGAGACTTTTTTTGGAACTTGAGAGGTATTCCACATTGCTACATTGTTTTCTTGGAACTTGTTGATCAAACCTTTTGGAGACGATGCCAGACATAGTGTTGACTACTATCAGCCTACGGATGGTAGGGTGGG
>Ga0116229_10006479_pt1 | contig 18812 bp, 13 predicted proteins | sample S1TSphgellanicum_3_FD_87313 | JGI IMG/M metagenome (GOLD analysis project Ga0116229, IMG submission 87313) | Host-associated microbial communities from peat moss isolated from Minnesota, USA - S1T2_Fc - Sphagnum magellanicum MG | ecosystem: Host-associated > Plants > Peat moss > Unclassified... | reverse complement strand
TTGGAATTGCGGACATATGAGTAGAAAAGTGCCGAGTCGGCGTGAGAGCCAAGCTCCGTCAGGGACGTAGGCAAGGGGTAATGGGGGGGAGTCTCTTTTATTTAAGAAAGACAAAAGCCCATTGCCATCTTAGAAGCTTATGTTTTTACTTGTCAAAATTTGAATTTATCACATATTTATGATCATCGCCTTCAAAAAAACCCATTTGTGGTATGATAATTCTCATACTCTATTACAATGTTTAGTAAATACTACAAATTTTATTATATATATATATATATAATTTCTTAAGTATATTTTCATTCTTAAATACATTGTGATGTACATTTTTTTTGTGCAAATATATTCTAACATCACATCATATGAAATTTTAAAATGTAGTTTTTTTTGGCATTTGATTTATTTGGGTTTTGACACACCATAATATGCAAAAACGTTGTGAAAATCCTTCACAATAATAACATGGTTGAAATTCAAACATGGTACCCTTGAAAAAAATAAAAAATGTGACAACAATTTTGGCCCTCACACCTATTGTTTTCACTTGCTTGGGCTTTACCATAGTAATCTCCTCAAATGAACTTTGGTGTAAATTCTACTGCAATTGAACTTTTTGCCTTATTATTTTCCATTGTCCATTCATAAACATCAAGTGCTCGTTTATGATATTGTGGTTCCCCAAACTATAATGGTCTTTCATGTGATATAGTAGTCCTTGAACCATACTTGATATCTAGGTGGAAATTATCACTTATGTCCCTATTCCTGACCTCTAAGTAATGCAATTTTGTAACAATTATTCCTCATGAAACTTCTTAATGATTGAGTGGACCAATGCAATACTATCATCATCAAGAGAGTTGGATTTGTTGGCCTTGAAAAGCTAGAGGTAAACTAGCTCATCCATTAAATTTTGGAAGGATTTGGGGAAAATTGTTGTAACTAGCATAAAATGACACAAAAACCTATAAAACAACCACTAGCATAAAATGACACCAAAACTTGCAATTGTTGGGAAGGGTTTTAACTTGCGATACATATCTAATAATCTATCCATAATTTAATATGTTTCAAATTTGATGAAATATTGATTGGATAGTTTGATGTCGTGCCAAAAATGAAAAAACTTAATAAATACAACCTAAATATTTTTTCTTCATCATGGTTTTTTTATCCTTATTTATAAGTCTTTCCCCCACTTTAATAAGTATAATTTTTCTTAGCTTGTCATGGATTTCTTAGTTGTGAGTATGAAGATTTCTTGATATTCATGAAAACCCAAAACCATGTTATTTATCTTGTGTTACAAAATTTTGTGGATCTTTGTATCCTCCATCTATGGCATTCTTCTACATTAAGATGTTTTCCAATTGGAGATTTTCCCTCACACAATTCACTTGTGACAATAAGTAAATCATGTGAAATTTGCATACTTTGTAAAAGTCAAAAAATATTCTTGCGTAGTTTTTCCCTTCATTCATATCCCCAAAAGGAGATAAACAATGTGAAATCCATTTTGTACCATTATGTTCCAACCCCTCATTGTTTGAATGAACCGAGTACAAATTAGGATTAATGTTTCCACCTTGGTTGAACTATAGGGTTGTAATGAGGGTTGATTCAAGGATAAACACCTATATCATAACAACTTGTTGATATTATTTGAGATGAAGGTGATTAATATATAATTGCAAGGACAAATAAAACTTTGTCATTTTTAACCTATTGATTGAGTTTGTAAGTCAAGTTTCCTTCTTTACAATCTCAAAAATTGAAATAAAGAATATGATATCTTCTTTGTAACACCATGTTCCAACCCCTTATTGTTTGAATGCACCAAGTACAATTTAAAACTATTGGCTTTGGACCTTGGTCAAATTTTAAGGTTGTAACAAAGGTTGATTCAAGGATAAATAGGTATCATAACAACTTGTCTTGCTTATTGACAGAGGTAGGAAGGGCAATTGTTCATCATCATCTAATCATGATTATGAATTATAACAACAATAGTTGGATTTTGAAGCTTTGCATATATAAATTGTTGAAACATTTCACATAAGGTTTTGTCATGTATTTGGGGTCATATCATATAGATGTTTTTTGTATAGTGAGTCCATGCATTGAAATTGCAATAACTTAGTTGAGGTATCTAAAAGTATGCCAAATATGATATTTATCAACTCAAGGTTGTGATATAAAAGTTGAAACATTTATGTTTACGATGGTGGTTATGAGCTTCAAATTTGAAAACTTGAACTTCATTCACCTTTTAACTCAATCAATGATCGTTGATAATAACCAAACTTTTCATATGATCGTGAAGGTCAAGTTGTCAACCATGTTGTCCTACTTATGATGATTGAAATAGTGGTGGTTTTTTGAGACTCATAATGTTCCTACATGTAGGCTACATTTGTGGCATGCTTGATTTTGGTACTATAGTTGGTGGATTTTGTAATCCACAAATTTGTGATGGTTCCATTACTTGTGATTTTCTACTAATTATTGAGATAATTAGCATGTCATGAGCACCTTTTGACATCCAAATATCAAAGCTTGTTGTATAGAAAAATTACATTTTACCAAATTTGGTCGAACATACAACAATTTAGTTTTTTTCCATCAACTCATGGAACATCTCTTGTGGAAAAAAAATAATTAAAGGAAAGACAAATCTTATACACAAATGCAAACATAAGTGCATAGACTTTTCACAAATTGCATGGGTAGATTTTTTTAACAATCAAACAAGCCCATATCCTTAAGAAATTTTGATTTTTATAGAAAGGATCTTTGACCAAAAAAATTGACATTACATTGCCAAATTGATTTGATTTTTTTTAGCAAGTTGTCTCCCCACTTCTCTTTTCAATGGATTGTTCACTTCCTCTTCAAACATTTTTGTAATAATAGAATGGTTTACATTCACATGCTTTTTCAATGTTATTCTATTCATTGTATTGTATAAGATTAGACATTTCCTTGCTTAAGTTGTAGGGTTAAAAACCAAAATTGGAATATTTTAACAAAGAACACATCTCATGGTTTAAAGGCAATTCACATCAACATATTTGTTATCATTCACCAAAAAAAAAAACCCCAACATAAAGAAGTTCTACCATGTGACTTCCAAATTGTTCTTCAAACATACTGTTTTTTTATGTTTTTTTATTTTTATTTTTTGACTTTTTGACTTTTTATTTATTTTTGTTTGAAGACCAAGGTTTATTTCACATTCTTGCAAGCATTCTTCCTCCATTACATCATTCATGAATGCTTCACATGAATTTTCACTTATCACATTTTCAATTTCAAAAGATTGGGCCATTTTCAATTTTTATAAAAGAATGTTTTGTTGAAATGGAGAAGAAAAACCAAATATATGTATGATAAACAAAAACACCAAAACCTTCCCTACAACCTAAAATGAAATCATGTACAAAAAGATTTGTAAATTATTAAAATTTCACTTCAATGGCAAATATATGCAAATATAAGATGAATATGCTTTTGTTAATGTTGGAATTCCTATAAAAAGAAATTAAAAAATTGTAAAAACACTAAAAAAAACCCTTAAAAACAAAAGAAAAAAACATAAAAAATTGAAAACAAAAGAAAAACAAAAAGAAAATTTGAAAAAAAAAGGAATAATTCAATCATTAAAAATGGAAAGACTCATTTTTTCCCCTTTCTTTCTAATTGTAAAGGAGCTCCACCACTTGCATAAGGCAATGGGTAGGGGTAGTATTTCACCATGGCACATGCAACAATGGACTAGTAGTAGTAGTGCAACACGATGAATCACTAACATAATGAACCACCAACGCATCACCTATAAGGTGATGGCAACGGGGTAGTACTTCATCAAACCAGATGCAATGCAACAAAAGAAACAACCAACAAACAAAGGAACAACAACAACAATAACACGAGGGGGAAATAACTTAAGTGGGTACTTGGGAGTGCAACAAATAACATGAACAACATGACAAAACATCAACATGAACAACAAAACAAAACAACAACACCATTAGCAATGCGACATACTAGTAGGAACAATATTAACATGATAAAACAACACCACCACTAGCAACATGATGAATTAACAATAACATCAACAAGGCAACATGATGGAGTTGCAACACGACTCGCAATGTGATGGATCAACATTGGCATTAACAACATGATGGACGAGCAACAACACTAACAATGCAACGAACCAATAACACCACCAACAATGTGACATGACAAAACAACATCACCATCAACGATGCAATGGACTAGCAATGTGACATACTAACAACACCACTAGGAGCACAACAAAGCATTAATAGCACCAACAATGTAACAAAGTAACACTACCACTAACAATGTGAGAGAACATTAGTAACATGAGCAATGCAACAAAGAAACATGAAAAAACAATGCAAAGGAACAATGCAAATGAATGAAAAGAAAAAACGTAATCATAATTATGAAACATTAAACCCAAAGGGGTTTTATGTGCTTAGGTGTTGCTTCAATGGTCTTCCCACCTAAACTAACCTAAATTACTTTAATTTTATTATTGTTGTAAACTAATTTATCTAACTACTACCCTAAATGAGCTTAATTTAATTACTACCCTAAACTTACATAATCTAATTACTTCCCTAAAATAATTTAATATAATTATTTCCCCAAACTTACCTAATCAAACTATTGCCCTAAGTTAACTTAATCTAATTATTGCCTTAAACATACATAATTTAATTATTGCCCGAAATAAATTTAATCTAACTACAACCATGGTAACCTCAAAACTAGATTATGGTTTTTTCATAGAATTGACCTAGTTATCAATAATAATTGGTTTTTGACAACCCAATTTTCATTTAGGTGAGAACTATTGGTTTGATTTTCAAACCAATTATCACCACATGTGATACTAATTATTTTTCATTGTGAAAACTAGTTTGAGAATTGGAGGTCCCAATGAAAACCATCCAACAATGATTTCAAGATGTTAAAAGTGAATGGTTCAATTCATGTACCATGTTGATAGTTGAAGAAATGTTTTAAAAACTAGCAACCCATTATAGTCCATTGTGTAAATAAAATAAAAAGCTACCTAAATTTTCTTGTCAATAATTTGAAAGTATTACAAAATAAAATAGAATACATCATAAGTGAACAATGTAATGAACTTTTAATTATAAACAATATTGATCATTAACTAGTGCAACAAGCCATTTATAAACTTAAAATAGCCAAATGTGGTTGAAATTTAGTCAAATTGAACAATAGTTACAATGTGTGAAGGTGGAAAATGATAAAATTTCTTCTTGCGATAAGTATGATGAAAATGATGATTGAGGATATCAAATTCAAATTTGATTTCAAATTTAGAAATAAGGAATTTCAAGTCCATCCCCAACCCCTAGTTCACTCACAAGGTTGATTGTTGCAAGTACTTGATGATAACAAGATTTTGTTAATATCATCATCTTGTTGTCACCTCTTTTCTACCTTTAATAAGTAAATATAATTCATAAATCCAAGAGTAATCAATTTAAATTGATGTGGAAATCTCTCGTTAGGAATGGTAAGTTCAAATTTATTTCAATAAACAAACAATCAATATTACAAAGTGAGAATTTTAATTGGAGGTACACATACCTCCAATTATGCAATTCTAAACTAAGTCTTAACTTCATTGGTAACTAAATTGGTTTTTTAGGTTTCATGATTACAATGCCATTATGGTTGATATTAACTATATAACACAAAACACAACAAATGAAACAACCTTGTTTGCAACACCTTCTATATCATGGTGTGCACCTTACCTATGTGGTAGAATTTTTTATATGTTCACATTCTTCATCAAATGATGTGATTTTCAAGGAGAGTTAGATGTTTAACCACTAAATTTACTATTTTTTTTATTTTTTAATTTTTTCCTAGACATCTCTTTTAGTTGCATCTTATCGGCAAAGTAGAAATGAACAATTTTTTTTGCAAAATTTAGCGTTTTTTTGGTCTAACATGATACCTTGAAAAGTCTACATAAAAATTTATTGCACAATTATATTTCATTAACAAAAATTATCAAAAAAATTTGTGCAAGAAGAAAAGGGAAAAAAACTCTTGACATATGACAATAATGTCTTTTTAAATGAATTATGATATAGTTTTTGTGTGGAATTTGGAGTTGCTACATGATTGGAAACTATTTTGTAGATTGTTGCAATAGTGGGCTTGCAATAGTATAAGCTTTCTTAAGGTGGGCTTGTTTGATTTCTCCTACTTTATAAGTTTTTGTTTGCTCAAAAAAAAATTCATTATTATGTTTCAAATTTTTCAAAGGATTCATTGTCTCTAAGAATTTCACTATTCCATTGTCAAAGCAAGTGCACAACTAAATGAATTTTCTATTGTTAGCTTAAACCTGTGATCCATATCGTGTGAACTTTTGACCACTCTTGTGTTGTTATTGATGTGCACCAAAAGGTGGCTCTTCAAATAAAAACAAAAGAAGTTGATGGTAGTGTTGTGGCCTTGGCGATTGTTCAAGTGTGCAACATATTGGACGATGGAATGGTCACTACCCTTACCAATTCCACTAAGAACCAACTTGAGCAAATACGATGAATTTTTTTGCCAATTGAATAGAGCTATTTGAATTCCTGAAAATAGTATGTATTTAATCATCTCATGTTATTCTTATATTTTCTTTGGCCTTTTAATTCTTAAAAATGTAAAGTCTTCTTGTATATTAGACATGTTCAGAGTGGCATGATAATTTTACAAGTGATAGGTTTGCAAGGAGGTGTTATTTTGGGAGTGTTGGGGAAGATGGGCATTGAAGCACTTACAAATTTCGAACTATATAGGCGTTGTATTATTCTATTGCACTCCCTTTCTTGGGGTCTTTTTTAACGTTATTGAAATTTCTTATGTGTGTGCATGGGAACATTATGAGCTAGGTCTTGGCTTGAATATGTTGAATCTCATCTAATTATGTTTGTTCCATGTACCTAAGATGATAGAGCTTTTTGGTGTATGTGGAGAACTACATGACTTGAATGTGTGTAACATATAACTAAACTATGTTGTACAGCCGCATCAAGATGGTCCACTCTATCATTGAGTAGTGTTGCACACCTGATACAGTTGGGTGCAAATTGTAATCTACAACAAACAATAGTGTCTCAGAACTTGAATTTGCACTGTATCTGACCATCTAGATATGCATACTTAGGTTGATGAAATACAAAGGTTTCAAGGAAGGACACAAACGAGTTCTGGTGGCCGCTGACGTTGTTGGAGGATGAGACATTGACATTGATAGTAACCAGACATTAGTACTCAAGTTTAAAACAATTGTTTTGTGTACCTTTTTTGTCTCTTGGGACTTTTTGTCTTAAGATTTGCTATTTGTGGCATTGAAGTTTATGTCTCTAGCACCACAATTGTAGAGTCATGTCTCCTGGATGCATTTGAGCATTTGGTGGATGTTGAATTTCTTGGTAGGTGGATGCAAAGCTTCAAACACAGATAAGATTATCAAACTTTCAAGAAACATGCACTCTTTTTTGAGAAATATCTATGTAGAAAAGGTTATTTAGTTTGCATGCTTGTGTTTTTCAAACTGGTCTTCTATCTAATCACTAGAATGTTATTCGGTTTGTGTTTTTCAAATTGATCTATCTAATCACTAGAATGTGATTTGGTTTCAGAATTTTGCATACATGAATCCATCAAGCAATAAGTTGCACAACAAAAAGGAAATCAGGTGACTTGGAGAAGATAGCTAATTGGCATCCTCTAATACTGATTTTTCAATATTACCAAGTCACAGTGGTATCCATATTCTCTAGATGTTCCTCATCATCTGCATTAGAAAGCCTGACAACAGCTAACAACCCCCTGTTGCCTAACGATCAATCACAAATTACATCAGCAGATCATTTCAAGGTACTCTAGGGAGTGTTCTTTTTCTGGAACATTACATTGTTGTTAATGTCTAGTGCTGATGCTGCAAAGGAATGCCTTGTCCTTGTCAACTGCGAAGTATGAAAGGTTTCATGATACGTCTGCTATTTTTTGAGTTCTATACAAATAGCCCTACACACCAGATGAGATACACCCAACATCAACAGAAACTTTGATCTCAGAACCTTCAATGCGCAAAAAGGGATGTCCGGAAATTGGACAGGAACATATAGAAAAGGGGCATCCAAGGAACAATAGAAAGGTCATTGCAAGACCTTCAAAGGATTAGGATCTTCAACAAAGCAAATTTTCAGGGCAATTAGAGAGACCCTTTGGTGTAAACCTTTTCCTTTTGGTCAGGCAAACTGAGTGCATGATTGTCTGAGGAAGATGAATAACAGCATTATGCCAAGTGATCACCATGTTAAGGTCTTCAAAACAACCATACTTTAGAGAAAAGGAAACAGCCAGAATCCCAATGTTGAAGGCCTTTGAATCTTGGAAGTATCTGTTAAAAACTACAATTATGCTCACAAAATGATTTAGTGCATATGACACCACCAATAGTCTTTGTGTACATAGATGAAGTCAGGTGAAATGAGGGATATCAAAACAAAACTGGACAGTAACTCAACTGGAACTTTCAATGTAAACATTTCATAAACTTGATAGGTTGATCTTTGTATAAAGAATTGAGGAATCAAAGGCTGCAACAGAAGGGCCCGAGAAATTTTGTCACAGTTAGATCTTGAGCTGTCCAAAACCTTGATCACTTCAATTACTTTTTCTAGGAGTCTTTAGGAACTCAACTACTCTTCATGGGGACATCAGCTTCCTGCAACTTGACATTGACCACCAGCAGGAGACCCATAGAAGGGGCTTAGCCACTTAGAAACTTCTGAGAGAGAAGTAGAATGAGCTGCATTTATAAACTTAGCTTGAACATGGAGCTTTCACAGAGATTCCAAGCCATGTAAAGAAAAGGAAGATGAGGGCTGCACTTTGCTTTACACTTATTAGCAGCATTCACCAAATTATGAAGATTTAAAACTAGATTCTGACAAACTTTACTTCACATAAATGCATTTCTGAAAAATTGATGTGATTGAAAACTGAAACAAAGTAGCCAGAAAGTTAATCCTACATCTATTCATGTCTGGAAAACAAAGTGCACAAGTAATGTGCAAGAACCCTGTCTGTAAATAGCTATTACACATTGAACTGTTGCTTTACTCAAGAAAACTAAGAAAACAAATTCAGACCACCAAATCCCGCAATCCCACTAACCTGAAAAAAAGATCTTCAGTCCTACACACAACCCTATTTTGTGAATATTGAAAATAATGGTCCCTTTCTACCATTTTGATTGGACCTCTTAAATTCTACCATTTCATCAGCACCCAACAGTATATGGAGACATGATGAGGGAACAACTTTACTGCAATAGACTGAGCACACTATCATAATGGCTAGATAGAGGTGTCTCCCTTCAGATACGCATCCTTTTGTAGCACAAGTAATAAGTTTTGGAGCTAGGGAAGGTTCATGGAAAAGCCCTTTCCATGAACCTTCCAGGGCCCATGAACAACTGATATGTTAACTGCTGAACTCCATCAGTGCTGTCATGCTGTCTACAATGAGGATGCCCAACCATGCACACTGCAATCTTGAGCAAAGTTATTCATGAGAACAGTAGGAAGCAATATCTTCATAAGTATGAAGAACTAAGGAAAGAGCCTTATAGTCCACTGGCATAAAGCCATATGCCAGATTGGTCCATTACACATTACAGGTAATGAGCAAGAGTTTCTTGCCTTGCCAGCACAGGTGCAATGGTCTCCTGCAGACACTGGACCACTGAGATGCCACACCTTACTGCTTCAAAAAACAAAATCATAGAAAACTCTCTAAATTTCTCCCATTTTAAGTCTAAATATGAAGATGTCATTCCTTCATCTCCTGCAGAATGCAAACTGTTTACCTCTTTGGAAATCCTGTTGCCAGAGATGCAGCAAGAGCTTGGCTCCAAGATGGCTAGTACCCACTGCTCAGTTCTTCCTCTATTTCTGAATGCTTCAAACCCTGGCCTTTATCAGGTTTTGTAGATACCAAGCTGATTGGCCCTGGCCCAACAAAGAGGTGTTTTGGGTCTTGCTTGGAGCCATATTTTTTCTGCCAATAGCCATGTACCAGCTATTCACTGCTTGAAGTTTGCTGCTAGCAATTTCCTCCAACTGCACTTGCTCCCTTTTGGTCATCCTTCTGTACTCCATTTCTCAAGAAATATTTGATGCCAGGCTAGATTGATCTCAACTTTGATGAACTGTGTATGAGCAGCTGATTCTCACCTTCTCTTGATCAATTAGCCAATGACTGATTTCTGACAAAGGAATGGTTGCTGATGTGCCATACTGTTAAATTTCTGAGATGTTTCTTTGGAAAATGCTTTCTTGGATCATCAGACCTTGTCCTAAACCAGTTGAATGAACTCCCAATTCATCTTCAGCAGGATCATTCAACATGGGTGTTGCACACTCCTGGACCTGTCTCCACAACATGCTGCACCTGAGAACCAAAAAATAACCTCAAATCACAAAGAAGTGTTTTTTTACTGGTTCACTAATGTTCATTGAACTTTTTAACTTACAGCATGGATCAAAGTCTCCAGAACCAAAAGAAACTTGTTAAGCTTCCATTTGCATCTTAAGTAGAAGCCTCCACATGCTCTGAAACTGGAAGTGGGAATTTCACTGGACCAAGTTCCATGTGAAGAGGATACTGGAGGACAATATATATCCATACATTCAGACCAGAATCACTCCTTTTTGAGAAATGAGAAACAGTCAAGAAAAGTGCAGAGATCCTTTACAACAAGATACACAGGTACATTTCTATGCTGTCAAGGAGTGCTCACGATCATTATCAGGTAGTCTGCATTGTGGTGAGAACTCATGCAGTGACAACATCAGGTGGCTATGACACCAATAAAACAGGAGAACAGAGAGACAATTGATGGAAGGTTAAAATTGGATAACCCAAATTGTAGGTCTTGACAAGCATGTTGTCAGATTCCAACATCAAAATTAATCTCTGAGACTCCTCTGCATCCAGACAATGCTCTGCCTGCAAAATCATCATGAGTACTTTTAGCAAATGCATAGGCACATCTCTTTCATTGCTTCAAGCATGGGTACTAACCATCTTCAGACTGCAGTGCTTTTGGAAGATTGAACCACTCATGTTAAAATCACCATCCCTAATAAGATCCCCATCAAGAGTTCAACATAAGCATCCTCTGTTCCAGACTGTTCATACCTGGGTTCTCAAAATGAACCTTGCTAGGCTACAAGGGGGCAGAAGAAAAAAAGTGTATCAGGAAAATGGGTATTTTGCATGCCTGAATGGTGTTGTGTCAATGGAGGTGTAGAGTGCATGAGACAAGATCCTTTTTCACTAACCAATGTTCAGTGCAAAGACCATTACAGAGTAACCAATTTGGCATTGTAACTTTTCTACAATTGCTATTTCAGCATCAAAGAATGATGTGAACTGGAGAAATGACATGCTCATTTCAAAGATTTTGAGATTCTTCCATAATAACAGCCACAGTCCCTAGGGCTCATCATGGATGTTGATTCGACAGTGCCTGCAAACAACTCAAAATAATAGAAAAGAGGACAGAAGCCAGCCACACAAGCGCAGATTGCTTCTGATGAAAGCCTCTAAACCCTAGTTACAAAGTGGCCAAGAGCAAAGTCGATGACAATCCAGGAGGAAGGTTTTGCAACTTCAAAATTCTGAGGTTCTTCCATCAAAGGGCAACAGGCCATAGGGTTTGTCTGTGATGTTTGTTCAACAGTCCCTGCAACTCAAAAAAAATGGAGAAGAAGACACAAGCTAGCTGAATACACTCTTGGAAACCCTAGATGCAAAGTTCAAGCTGCTCTACAGTGGGCATTGATGTCTAGGAGAACAAGGTTGTAACTTCAAATCTCAGGTCTCTTCTTGCTGTTGCTGTGGGGCAATCCCCAGTTGCCATTTCGGAATGGCAAACCACCCAGTAAGGGTGGATCAAAGACTCCAAGCTGAGCTTGGCGGAAAATCTCAAAATCAGGTGTGTAGGCAGGATTGAAGACCTCCTGCTCTTCTGAAACCCTCTGTTCTTGCCACTTTTCAAGATTAAGAGAGTTTTCAACATCATTGACACAGCCAGACAAGAATTTCAAAACCTCATGAGGCTCTCCACCTTCCCAAACAGATAAAATGGGACCCTGTGCTCGCTCATATCGCACAAGTTGAAATGCAGCATGGTCGGTAGCAACTGCCATCACTGAAGCAGAATGCTTTCCATGCCATACATAAAGTCCACTTGCCAGTTGGAGCACAAAACAACCTCGGGAATCCAAAGCTCCAAGATTAGGGTTACTTACAGCCTTGAGCACCAAGTGCAGAGGATCAAAGGCAGAGAAAGGAGCCATGCGGAAGCATCTTGGGGATGATGGGTTATCGGGAGAGTTCAGGATCCTGCTCTGCCATTGCAGGAGCTGGAAGACAAACCCCATGTTAGGGCTCGCCACACACCGCAGTTTCTTCACTTTCTCAAATGCCTCCTCAAAAGTATTCTTCTCTCGCCACATAAGGTAGGCAATGACAAGAGAGGCAGAACGGGAAACTCCCTGGATGCAATGAACGAACACCCGACCACCATTTTCTAGCACGTCCTCGAAGTAATCAAACACGTCGTACAAAATGCAGACCAGATCTTCACTGGGGTTATCTTGCAACCATAGCGTCTTGTAAACGAAAGACTCGGGGAAATACTCAGGACACAGGAATCCCACGCAGTTGAGAATGTGGGTGATTCTCGAGTTCTGAAGAGTCTCCAAGTTCTGCGCAACTGCGTTACCTCCAAAGAAAAGGTGAGGCAAGATTTGCGAGCATTGCTTCTCACACCGTGCAATATCTTCCCGCCTATATTGATGCTCTTCCTGATATCCAAGCTCTTGGGCCGCCCCAATATCCAGCCTCATGTCGACACCATCCCGCATTTTCGGATGCATCTTCTTCTGGAGAGGTTTGGTTTGATCCAGACAGGTGCGAAGAAGCTTCTGTCTGTCTGGATCAAACCTACCTCCCATCTCCACACACCAAATAAAACACTCAAACCATCCCAAGAACGCTCCGTTTCTACGATAAACTCCCTCCAACAAATAAACAAGAATCGCCAAATCCCACTTACATACTCAAACCCCAAACCATTTCCATCACCCATTTTCCCATTTCCATCTCAGCTTCTTCTTCCCAAACTAACCAACTTGTGAGGTACCTTATTGTCAAGCCACAAAAACCTCATCACCCATCTCTCCAACTTCAATCCAAACTTCCCACCAAACACACCCCTCCTCCCACACACCCCCCACAAAAAAAATAAAAATAAAAATCCGATTATGATCTCTCTCTAGGGATCACCCATTCCCCATCTCCATCCCTAACCTACCTTGAAACCAACAACAACTAGTGGTGCCTTTTCCGCCCTCAAACGTATCACACTCATCATCTCCCCATCTCCATCTTCGCTTCCTTTCCTACAAACCAACTACGTTCCACAAAAAAATTATATGTAACATCAGCTATCTATTAGAAAGAGGTGTCGTCGCTCTCACCCAATCTCTCTTATCCAACTGCCATTCAAAGGCGTTCATGATTTTGCGTGGGGCGAACGTCCCTCCCTCTCTCCCTTACAAGTGTGGGTGTGGTATATAAGCCTATGGTCCTTGCTAAACCATCGGAAGCGTGGCTTTGTTTTTGCAAGAGGAAAAAACACACGAACCGGTTTTCGGAATATATCATGATGGTCAATGGCTATAGTGCAAACAAGGCTGAAAAGCTTGAAAATGGGGTTTGTGATAAGAGCAAAAAGGCAACAATCAAATCAAAAAAATTGAAATGGGGTTTTAATACCTTTTCACTATTTCTAACTTTTTACAAAGTGCTAAAACATTTAAACCAGTCTCTTTTTTTTTTTCTTTTTTTTCAATTTTTTGATATTGCCATGTTTCCAATCATCCACAAGGAGATTTAGTCACATTTGGTTTTTAGACCAGCTATATGAAAATAAAAATTTATTAAAATATTTTTATGATCATCCACAAGAAGATTTAGCCACGATTGGTTATAGACCAGCTATGAAAATTAAAAAAATTTATTAAAATCTTTTTGTGATCATCCGCAAGAAGATTTAGTGATGTTTGGTTATAGACCAGCTATGAAAATAAATATTTATTAAAATCTTTTTATGATCATCCACAAGGAGATTTAGCCACATTTGGTTATAGACCAGCTATGAAAATTAAAATCCTTTTATATCCTGGCTACTTGCTTCAACAATTTGTAGAAACATGGTGATTTTTCAGATTTTTATTTTATTTTTTATGATTATTTTGAAAAAAAAGGGGAATATTGACCCCCCAAAAATGTGCATTTAAACATTTTCATGAGCCACCTTCACATACACTTCTCTCCTTAAATGTCAAATTTGCATTACCCCGGTGTCAAATATCTCCTTGTTGAATTTTACATGTGAAATCTTTTTATTTAACTAGCAAAAAAGTAAAAGGGACTTTATGTAGTTTGAACCTAATTTTATAATGAATTTATCCTGAAATTATGTAATCTTTTTATATGAAGCTAAATAAAGAAATGGATGCTCTCTCCAAATGTTGAATTTGTCCTTGTACAAGAGATACAAAACTTTTTCTCTCCTCATAAATAAGAAAAGAATTTAATGTGATTTGAACTTAAATCATCAAGTAGCTAAGTAAAAAATGAATTTTTATATAAAAATTATTGCAATTTCCCTTACATATATTATACCTTTACATTATAAATGTATTTATAAGCTCATTAACAATCATGAATCACAACATATTCTTTAGATTATTTTAACACCTCAGGTTATAACTCTTCAAGTGTGGACACTTGATTGTCCTAACACTTTAAAAACACATAACTGGTAGGAATCACATCCAATTGAGAAACATCAATCTAATATCTTGTATCATTTTCTAATGCTTGTCAATAATGTAAAGCTCACTCAACTTGGACATGATTTTCATTTGGAAATAGTGGTTTAAACATTTTACGACTCTTCACAAATCTAATGACTCAAAAAGATTTTTGGGAGTGTTGGGACACTTTTTCTTTGATCTTGTATGTTTTCCTTTCTTGAGTGAGTTTTTAATTCCTTTTGCCTTTTGTCAATTTCACAATTTGCTTTTACCTCAATTTCTTGGCTTGTCAATGTGTTGATTGTGAATTAAAAGTTAGAATTGTGACAAGTTGGATCAAATAACATTCTATTCTTTTTTTTGTTTGTTTTTTGTATGTGAAGGAATTAAAGTTGTGTGTTAGAAAAACGATGTGTTAATTGATCTTTTCCATAATTCTTATTATTTTGCCTAATAATAAAAAGGTTAAGGACATGCCCTAAGATGAAAGCACATGTTAAATTTTTTTAATGAATATGTCATTTCCAAATGCATATGGAGATTTGTTTGACACACATAAGATGGAAAAAAAGGCCAATGAATATGTGGATCTAACTAATTCAATTGTTTGAAATATGTCAATCACAATGCAAATCACATCAACATTGTTCAAAAATTTAATTAATTTCACTTTGATCGAATTTGAAGTGTTGATGTTTTTTGTGATGCCAATCACCTCCCATGTTAAGTTTACAAATGAAACCTTTTTTATATCAAGGAGACTATTAAAAATGACCCCTAAATAATATTTTTTAATTTTATTTTGTTCATGATGCATGGCAATGTTATGATGTATAACGCTTTCATGTGAAATTGATCCAAAAGTTCAATGTCATGATGCACTTTTCATTGCATAGTGCATTGATGATATATTTGTTTATAGAATCCATTGGCCTATGGTTGAAAAAAGAGTTACTTTGGATAATTAGTTGTAAAATTTACCATGATGTGTTTGGGTCATTGACAAAACATTAATCCAAATTTGAAAACCTTGGAAAATCAAAGCACATTAACATGCCCTTAAAGGATTGCCATAAAATATTGGGGTAAACTTTTCAATATAATAAAGTTATTTGTAAAGTTTCCCAAACAAGGGATGGAATTGTTCATTAAGTGTTCAAAACATGTCAAAATGGTAAGTGAACATTAAATTGTTTATTTAATTCACATTGGGTGCCACAATCATGATCAAATTGTTGTTTACACTTTCATAAATGCTAAAGGAAGTTTGGTCTTGGATGTGGTTCCCAATATAAATCTTGCAATAGGTGACCAAAAAAGACTGCCAACACAATTTTATTAAATTTAAATAATATCAAAATTCAACATCTTCATGTTGAGTTTTTTTTGTTTGATAAAACATTTTTTGATTGCATGGATAACAACAAATAAGGGATGACAAAATGAAAAGGGTACCAAAAAAAGGTTAAATTGGGTATAACTTTAAGGATAACTTTATTGTGCTGAAAAAACTTGTAGATCTTGGGGTTTGTTCTATAGTTCTTCCCATTGGGACAAGAAAGGTGTGCATGAACTATAGGACGAAACTAGGGGAAACCCTTCAAATTGAAATAAAAAACACATTATAATTCACAAATTAAGATAAAACGATGGTTAATGCGTTTAATTTGGAACAAAATTAGCCCAAGGACAAACCATGGATTCACATGGTTCACCATGGCCCAAACTTGTGGGAAGAGTCACCATTCTCTTTTCGATAATACATTTTGTTCTGAAATTCCCGAGTGGGGTTTTAGAACTATAAAATTATGAATCCTACATTTTTGGAGGCTAGTAACTTTTTCATTTTGCCTCTAATTGAAAAGTCTTTAACAAAAAATCATAGCTTTTGAAAATAACTTTTTGAGGCATGATGTAACAAGACCGTGAATCATAGTTGATTTGACCTCTTTATTGGTAATGGCTTTCAACCTTTCAAATGCCATAATTTGTGTTTGAAGTAGGGTTGTTAATGCCCTTTTTGGGGGGGGGCATCTTTAAGATCTAATGGAGGTTAATATGTATCCTTGGTAATTTTTAGTTTTAAATAATGAAATTTTTCTGTTTGGGCATCATTTCATGTTGGATTAAATTATGTCAAGGATAAAAAGGGAAGGGGGGGGAGGTGTGAGAGATGTTAGGGGATGCCAATAAAATATTGGTGGGATGACAAAACATGTGAATGTTGGGGGGTGATGAAAGACATCAATACTTTATCTATCACCATTTTCCTAACATTGTCAAAGCATGTTGATGTAATTTGACATTTATCCATTGATTTAAACATTATTATCGTTTCTTGAACCTTCTCATTGCTTCTCACCATTCTTCAAACATAGTTGGTCATTTCAGTGGTTATGTAACTTAAGAGGAAATGATAGTTCCCAAACTTGAAAGTACATGGAACATTGGGCCTTTAAAATCCTCACAAAAAAACCATTCTTTTTATTTGGATCTTTTGTACCATCCTTTTATTGGTTGCACTATTCATTTCATCCATGGTAAGATTGCAACAATTGACAATTTGTTGAGCTAACATCCAATATTTGTGTTTCTTTTCTTATCAAATTCTTTTCTATCCCTTGGGATCTTTTTGTAGTGTGTAGAAAAAAAAATCGATTCAATTAGTGGAGGTGAAGGCTTTCATGAATATTTGGATGGCCATACATCGTAGCAATGAACAATACCTTGCCACATTAGTATCTTGAAGAGTATGATTAGTGGTTAACAAAAATTTTAAAAACACCCTAACTCATATGTTACCATGTATGTGTTTATAGCACAATAACCCTCCACCCATTATATGTCAAATTAAAGAAAACAAGTTATGAATTGATAAGTCTACATTATTGTTAGACATTTTCCCCATTTTCTATAAATTTGTTGATTTTGGTCCTTGTGATGATTTTGAAGAACCAGTTTGAGTTTTTTTTTTTTAATATTTCAAAAAAACTTGTTAGGGTTTCAACTTTTGATTTTTAATTATGAAGTTTCACAAATTTAATAGCATCCGATTATTTTAAGCAATTTTTTCAAAATGGTTATCAATTTTTTGAAAAGATGAAAAACCCAATAAATTGAAATAAATGAAATGATTTAATAAAAATTGTTGAAAATGAACAAATGATTTTTTCATCATATTTTTAAATTTTGATCTTACTCAAAGACACCTTCAATTTTTTCCAACTATTCTTTTAAATCAATATTTGTCCCAATCAATCCACCAAATTAAATAAAAAATTGCAATCAACCTTAGCTTCACTAGGACAAATTTTACTTATAAATATCAACTTTTAAAAAAAAATTGTTTGCAATTCACATCTTCTTAGATTTGTAAGTATCCATGGTAAACAAAAAATAAAGTGTAAAATGTCGCAAACAAGAAATCCAAATGTGAAAAAATTGTGCAATGGGAATTAAATGTAAAATGATGCAAAACCAACATAAATAGTAAAGAGATGTAAATCATGCAAAGGAAAAAAAAAATTCAAAATAATAAATAATTCAAAATGTAACACTTAGAAACCCAAAAACCAACAAAAAATTCCAAAATGTTTTTAAAAAACAAAAAATCCCTAAAGCTCCAAGTTTAGAGTTTGGAACTAAATTCCAATGTTGAAAATCAAACCTCTTGCAATTCAACACTTGCATAAGCAAACAAAAAGGAGATCGAGGGGGGGGGGGGGGGGGGGGGGAAAAAAAAAAAAAAAAAAAAAAAAAAAAAAAAAAAAAAAAAAAAAAAAAAAAAAAAAAAAAAAAAAAAAAAAAAAAAAAAAAAAAAAAACACTA
>Ga0116229_10006477_pt1 | contig 18814 bp, 17 predicted proteins | sample S1TSphgellanicum_3_FD_87313 | JGI IMG/M metagenome (GOLD analysis project Ga0116229, IMG submission 87313) | Host-associated microbial communities from peat moss isolated from Minnesota, USA - S1T2_Fc - Sphagnum magellanicum MG | ecosystem: Host-associated > Plants > Peat moss > Unclassified... | reverse complement strand
CGAGATCGTCTCGTCCATGGGGGCTCTCCGAATCAAGAGACCCCATCGATTCATCCAAGACGTCTACCCGCAATCCCCGTTAACTCGGGTTCGCAGCCCTGGCGCAGGCGCCGTCGAGCTTGATGTCCTGGGGCCGGTCGATCATCTTTTCCAACTGCGCGCACAGCTCAGAGATATAGGCGCCCGCGTCGATCTCCCGATCGCTCTCCGTATAGGCCAGCAGCGAGTGCAGGTTCGCGAGCACCTGGACCCGGCCCTCGGCCGCCTGAAGCTGGTCTTTGACGCCGGGCCCCGCCGAGCCGGCCTGAAGATGCAGAAAGCTCGCCACCATCTGCAGATTGTTGGTGATCCGGTGATTCATCTCCTTCAGCAGATGCTGGCGTTGCTCTTCCAGCGCATAGCGCTCGTTGATATCGACAAAGGTCTGCTGGAACAGGTCGTCGGAAACCCGCGACACGCGGATGTTCAGCCATCGTCCAGTGGCGATGCTGCGAACGTCGAACTGCTGCATCTCGCCGGTTTTGATGGCGCGGTCGGCGCTGGAGAACCAGAGCGGATTGACCGGCGGCATGATCTGGCTGACCACAGAGCCCAGCATCTGCGCCCGGGTCGCTCCCGTCAGCTTCTCATGGGCCTTGTTCACCTCCAGCACCTGATAATCGACGACCTCGCCCTGGGCTGACTTGATCGCGCGACACAGGGTCAGGCCATCGGCGCTGGCGTCATAGATCGCGACCAGATTTTGCCGGGTCTGGTGAAGGTCCTGTTCGTGGCGTCGCAGCTTCGCATCCGCCCGGGCCTGGGCGTCCAGCGCTTCGACCCGCTGTTGCAGCGCCAGGATCCGGCCGCCCTCGGCATCGACCAGACGGCCCATCGCCCCCCGGTAGCCGGCGACGAACCAGAGCATCAAGGCTTCGGCGCCGGTCGTCAGGGCCAGGCTCATCGCGTTGCCCGCGGTGGCGAACTGAAAACTTCCCTTGACGGGGAGCAAGAAATACCACGCCAGCACCTGGCCCGCGCAGACGACGAGCGCGCCGGCGCGCCAACCGGCCAGGAGCGTCGCGCCCACGACCGCCGGAAACACCAGGGCGAACTCCACCACGTCGCCGAAGGCGAGCTCGACCAGCAGCCTGGTCCCAATGGCGAACAGGACCAAGACGGCGGCCACCAAGATTTCGGTGATGACCGGGGGGACAAGGGACTCGAAGCGTTTTGGAAGATCGAACCTCAGGCGCCAGTGGATCGTATCCGTCTCCAACTTCCCATCGGAGCGAGGCGATGGGGGGCGAGGCGATGGCGCCTCTTTTGTTGAAGGGACCGCCCTCAAGACAGGCGTCGTCGCATCTAACCACCGCTCCAAAACTAGCGCTCCAGCCGCCAGGCGGCCGCCGGACTCTCATCGGGGTGAGTGATTATCGCTTCAATATCGAAATCTGGCAAGCAAATGCCAAAAATTTCGGCGAAATATTATAAATTTCATGACGCTCAAGCTGAGCAATTAGAGCATTTTCGGAAAATTGAATCTGTTTTTTCGGCCCTAAAAAGACTCCAAGTCTCTGAGTCGGGGCCATTTTTATGTGATCTGGCTGATTCGATCAGAGCGGAGCGGGGACCAGGCCATTTTATCTATCCGATAGATCAATAAATTACGATCAAGCCAGCGGAATGTCGATAAGACCTATCCCGACGACCGGCCGGCGTCTTACTGAGGCTCGACCGTCAGATCGCGCGGGCGCCCAAGGGCTTGAGGCTCTCGGTCTGACGACCGCGCCCCAGACGCGGGCCCAGGCCAAGGCCTGAACCCGGCTTGGCCCCCACAAGCGAGCCGCGGAACAGGCGCCGCGCCGCCCAAAAGCCGGGAACCAGGGGGATCAGGTATTGCACGACGTTAAGCCAGGGCGCGTTCTCGCAGGCGGCCTGGATCAAGATGCCCATCAGCCGAACGACCAGGGCCGCCGCCGCGGCGACGGCGATCTGGCGGCCATAGCCCAGCCGACTGAAGGCGCCCCCGATGACCGCCAGGATCGCGAACATGACGAAGGTCGGCACATAGAGCGGCGACGACAGCCGGCCATGGGCCTCAGCCAGCATCTTGCGGCGCATCGATTTCTTGATCGTGATGGCGGGGTCTGGATACAGCAACTCGTGCATGTAGAGATCCGACGGCTTGTAGGACAGGGCGTCGGACGTGTTGGTGTAGGGCGTGAGATCCAGCGTGTATTCGTCGAACTTCAGATAGTCGAGCGCGCCATTGTTGGAGAAGGCCTCGCGGGAGCCGTCGCGCATCACCAGAACCGGAAGGCCGTTGCGATGGGTGATGACGCCCGTGCGTGAGTCGTAGGTGTCCGACGCGCCATCGGGCTGAGGCTGGTAGACGAACAGGTTCTTGAGCTGGCCGCCGGCAGCGACCTGCTGAGCGTAGACGGTCAATCCCTTGGTTGAGTCCGTGAACTCGCCCTCGCGCACCAGGGTGCCGACCAGATCGTTGCGCGCGCGGTAGAATTCCTCCTGGGTGGCGCGATTGCACGCGGGCGCCAGCCACAGGTTCACCGCCAACAGCGCGATCATGAAGAAGGCGCAGACGCGCATGATCGGGCTGGTCACCTGCCAACGGCTCATGCCTGAGGCGAAACAGACCACAATCTCCTGCTCGGTATGCAGCTTGTTCAGCACGAACAAGGTGGCCACCAAACAACTGATCGGCGCCACGAACGAAAACAAAGGGGGGATGGAATAGACCACCAGCCGAATGAACATCAGCGCGCTCTGGCGCTCGCTGACGACCAAATTGAGCAGCTTCAGGCTGCCGCTCAGCACCGTCACGCCGCAGAGCGCCACCGCGGCGACCATGGTGGGGCCGAGAAGCTGGCGGAAAAGGTACTTCTGGATGGCGGGCATGGGGAGGGGCGAACGCAACAATGCTAAACGACCTTAAGGCGCCTACACCGAAACGGCGCCTATTCCTATGGCCAAAGGCGCAGAGCCGCCTAACCGAGGCGCCAGCGCCTCTCCCACGTCGCCGTCGCAGGAGGCGCCGAGGATGTGGTGGTTGTGCCAAAGGGCGTAGAACAGGAGGCTCCATGCCGGCTGGTGTTGTCGGGCGGCCTCTTTGAACACTTCGCGCACCGCGGCGGCTGGGATGAGGGCGGCGACGCCCGGCTGGGCCGCGACCAACTCTCCGAGCGTGTCCGCCCGGGCCGCCATCCAGGCGCCGACCGGCGGGTTAAAGCCCTTCTTGCGCGCGAACGGGCGGGCGGCGGGATTGGCGCGGGCCAGCCATTCTCTCAGCAGCACCTTGCCGTATTTCAGGCTGGCCTTGAGGGAGTCGGGCAGGCCGAGCGCGAAGGCGGCCACCTCCCGATCCAGGAAGGGCGTGCGGCCCTCGACGCTGTTGGCCATCAGACAGCGGTCCAGCTTCATGAGCAGGCTATTGGGCAAGCGCTCGCAGCAGTCGATGGCCTGGAGCGTGCGAACCTGCGTCTTCCAGCGGGCGCGCTGCTCGGCCGCAACGGCTGCGAAGCCGGCGGACCAGCCGGGGAACAGCCCGACGAGCTCCGGCGCGTCGTCCAGCGCGCCCCGCCGCTCGTCCTTACCGAGCTCCAGACCCGCCCCCAGGAGGCCCGCCCAAGGCAATCTGGCGCGGCGATAGCGGGCGTAGCCGCCGAACAGCTCGTCGGCGCCCTCGCCGCAGAGCGTCACCTTCAGCCCTTCGGCGCGCGCCGCCTGTCCAAGCATGAAGGTGGGCAGAATGGCCGCGTCGGTGGTCGGGTCGTCGAGCGCCGCGGCGATCCGGGGCGCCATGCGCCAGAAATCGTCCGGGGTCATCTCGATGCGGCGGCACTGGGCGCCGCTGCCTTGGGCGATCTCCAGCGCGGATCCGCTCTCGTCGCCGGGAAGCTGGCCGCTGTAACCCAGCGTCAGCGCCCGAACCCGCGGGCCGACCAGGCGCTGCATCAGGGTGAGCAGGATAGAGCTGTCGATCCCGCCGGAAAAGAACAGGCCGTACGGTACGTCGGTGCGCAAATGGACCTCGACGCTGTCGGTCATGACCTTGTCGAACGCCTTCACCGCTGTCTCCAGGCTCATGGGACGGGGCGTGATCGGCGCCAGGGTGGGGATCGTGCGCCGGCTGGCTACGGCGCCGTCGACCACCACCAGGGTCTCGCCCGGCGCGACCCGCATCACGCCCTCGAAAATGGTTTCCATCCCCGTGACGTGCTTCAGCTGAAGCAACTCCTGGGCCGCGCCGGCGCGCACAGCCGGGATCGCCAAGCCGGCCTGAAACAGCGCCGCGGCTTCGGAGGCGAAGGCCAGATAGGTGGGGGTCTGAACATAGTAGAGCGGCTTTATGCCGAACTGGTCGCGCGAAATCGTCAGGGTTTGACGCGCCGGATCGTAAAGCGCGACGCCGTACATGCCCCTGAGCGCGCGGGCGTAATCGTCGCCGAGGCGCTCGAACAGATGCACGATCGGTTCGCAGTCGGACAGGCTTTTGAAGCCGGCGTCGCCGCCCATCTCGGCCCGCAGCTCCGGCGCGTTATAGATTTCGCCATTGGCCACCAGCACGGCGCCGGCTGGCCCGAACATCGGCTGCTGTCCGTTTTCGACATCGACAATGGCGAGTCGCGTCTCCACCAGACCCGTTGCGTCTTGGATGTGAACGCCGCTGGAATCCGGTCCTCGCAGGCTTAAGCCCGCTCTTAGCCGCTCCAGCGCGTCCGCCGGGGGCTTCACGCCGCCGCGCATCATGATACCAGCAATGCCGCACATGGGTGACGTTCGTGTCGAGGGTCGCCGCCGAAAGCAAGAGCTATTGATAAGGTCTGGCTTGTATCGGGCGACCGTGCGCGGTTTGCGTGTGCGCCGGCTTAGCCCTTATGCTGCGCCGCTTGCATCGGGTCGCCGCTGGAGATGATGAGGCTTGTTTGACCGCCGTTGACTCGACCGCGCTGCAGGACGCCCCCTTGACGCCCGACATGGGCCCGATGTCGCCCGCAGCCCCCGCCCGGCCAACGCCTTGGCGTGGGGCGATTGTGGTCGGCGTCGCCGCCCTGATCACGCCGGTGGGGTATCTGGGCAACGAGGGCATCTCGCCCTTGGTGGCCTTGGGCGGGCTCTTGACCGTGGCGTGGCTATTCCGGCTGCGGTGGCCGCCCTTTGGCGCCTGGGCCTTGCTGGGCCTGACGCTCTGGGCTGCGGCGAGCTTCCTGCGCAGTCCGGTCGAAGGCGAGCAGCTGGCGCATCTGCATGGCTACAACGGCGTTCAGGCCCTGGTGGCGCCGAAGCTGGCGCTTCAGTATCTGCTCTACGGCGCCTTCATCGCCAGCGCCCTTGGCCTGTCGCCCACCTGGCGACGCCGCGCCCTTTGGGTGCTGGCGATCTCTGTGGCGAGCACCGCGGGCGTCTTGTTCGTCGAGGGGATCGAGGGCGCCGCGCTGTACGAGCAGCTGAGCGAGCTGGTTCATCAGAAGTGGACGCCAGACATCGCGATGCGCAACGCCGCGCGCGGGTGTTATGGCGTCGCCGTCTTGTTCTGGCCGGCGGCGGCGGTCCTGTGGCGCCGCGGTTTTGGACCCGCGGCCATCCTCATCGCCCTGGCGCTTGTGGTCGCCACCTTGATGTTGGGCGTAGACGCGCCGGCGGCGGCGATGGCGTTGGCCTTGGCCGCCTTCCTGACCGTGCGCCAGGGCGGGCGTCTCGGCGTGTGGCTCTGCCTGGTCCTGATGGTGATCTATTTCGCCTTTGCGCCCCTGGTTTTCCTGAGGTTCGGGGGCGTCGGCGACAGCCTGCCCAGCGACGTCGGCAAGATATCCTGGCATGTCCGGCTGGACGTCTGGCGCTTCACCGCCCGGGAAGTCATCGGTCATCCCTTTATCGGCTGGGGTCTGGATTCGAGCCGCGCCTGGCCGGATCACATTCCCATGCATCCCCATGACGCGGCCTTGCAACTTTGGCTGGAGACCGGGGCGGTGGGCGTCGCCCTGGCGGCGCTGTTCTGGTCTTGGCTGTTCGTGCGGATCGACACCGTGGTCGCCGATGATCGCCCGGTCGCCGCCGTGATGGCGGCCACGGCCGCGGCCTATCTGACCATCGGCGCGATCAGCTTTGGCGTTTGGCAGGAGTGGTGGCTGGCGCTGGGCGCCTTCGCCTTGACGGCCTGCGCGCTCCTCTTGAAGGACCGCCGCGCCCAACCGTCGTTCGATCTCGCCGCCCTCACCCCGATCACGCCTCGGGCCGGCGGCGGCTTGAAAACGGCCGACTGAGATAGGGCGAGCCCGCAAGGCCAAACCGCCAAGGTCGCTCCACCGCCTTGCTGATCCCGATCCTGACGCCGACGACGAGTTCGCGCGGCCTCGACGGTAAGGTCAGCGAGAAGGGCGGGGCGGCGAGGGCCAAACCGTCATGCGCCCGGCTCACGTTCAGCGCCTGGCACAGGCGCCCCGGACCGGCGCAGAGCTTGCGTAGGTCGTCAGAGCCCCGCCGGGCCTGCATGATCTCGACGCCGCAGGTGGGCGCGAGCGCCCGGATCAAAACCGCGCCGCCTGGCTCTGGCCCGCAGACCAGGTTCAGGCACCAGTGCATGCCATAGGAGCGGTAGACATAGGCCCGCCCTGGGGACCCGAACATGGACGCGTTGCGGGGCGTCGGTCCGTTGAAGCTGTGGGAGGCGGGATCGTCTTGGCGATAGGCCTCGGTCTCGACCACCACACCCCCGACGCCCTCCAAGGTCAGGGTCGCCCCGATCAAGGCTTGCGCCACCTCTTCGACCGGCGCGCGAAAGGGGGCGTCGTCGAGCATGGGGTCTTTCGCCGAGGGGCGCCCCTACTCGCGACGCCGCCAGGTGGCCGTACCGCCGGGGCCGTCCAGCACCTCGACCCCTAGATCGGTGAGCTCGGCCCGGATGCGATCCGCCGCCGCCCAGTCCTTGGCGCGCCGGGCCTCGCCGCGGGCGGCGATCAGCGCCTCGACCCTCGCTTTCAGCGCCTCGTCCGCGCCGCCCTCGAACCAGGCGCTGGGGTCGGCCTGGAGGACGCCCAAGAGGGCGCCGGCCAGACGCAGCGTCCGCTGCTTCACCGGCGCATCGTCAAGCTTGGCGGTCACCGCCTGGCGCAGCGAGGTCGCGAGCGCCGAGAGCGCCGCCATGGCTGCGGGCGTGTTCAGATCATCTTCGAGCGCGGCGACGACCGCCTCTGCGCCCGCCAAGGCCTGCGCCTCCAGCGCCGGATCGGCCAAGGGCGTCGCCGCCGACCGGCCCGTCTCCCGCGCCGCGTCCTGGAGCGACTGGTAGAGCCGGTCCAAGGTCCGGTGCGATTGCTCCAAAAGGTCGTCGGTCCAGTCGAGCGGCGCTCGGTAATGGGCCGACAGCAGCGCGAAGCGCAGCACCTCGCCTGGAAACTTCTCGATCAGCTCATGCACCAGCCGCACATTCCCAAGGCTCTTGGACATCTTTTCGGCGTCCATGGTCAGGAAGCCGTTGTGCATCCAATAGCGCGCGTAGGTTTCTGCGTGGTCGGCGCAGCGACCTTGGGCGATCTCGTTCTCGTGGTGGGGAAAGATCAGGTCGTGGCCGCCGCCATGGATGTCGATCGGCAGGCCGAGCGTCGTCTCGATCATGGCCGAGCACTCGATATGCCAGCCAGGACGCCCCGGCCCGAACGGGCTGTCCCACACCGGTTCGCCGGCCTTGGACGGTTTCCAAAGCACGAAGTCGGCGGCGTTGCGCTTGTAGGGCGCCACATCGACCCGGGCGCCGGCGATCAGGTCCTCCAAGGTATGGCCCGACAGCTTGCCGTAGTCGGGGAAGGACTGGGTGTCGAACAGCACATGGCCTTCGGCTAAGTAAGCGCTGGCGTTGGCGACCAGGCGGCCGATCATGGCGATGATGGCGTCGATATGGGCGGTCGCCCGGGGCTGCAGCGTCGGCGCCAAAACGCCCAGCGCCGCCATGTCTGCGTTGTAGATGGCGGCGAACTTGTCGGTGATGGCGGAGATGGGCGCGCCCTGCGCCAAGGCCGCCGCGTTGATCTTGTCGTCCACGTCGGTGATGTTGCGGGCGTAGATCACATGATCTTCGCCGTAGCTGTGGCGCAACAGGCGGAACAGGACGTCGAACACCACCGCCGGCCGGGCGTTGCCGATGTGGGCGTAGTTGTAGACGGTCGGGCCGCAGACATAGAGCGTGACCCGATCTGGATCGGCGGGTTCGAAGGCGCGCTTGGCGCGGCTGTAGGTGTCGTGGATGGAAAGCGGCATCGCGACTAAGGGCGCCAGCCGGTCGGGTTCTTCAAGAAGTCGCCCAAGGCGTCGATCCGCGCCGCCGGCAGGCCGCCGATCCGCCGCGCCGCCGCCAGAATGTCCGACCAGTCGCACAGATACCGTAGCGACAGGTCGGCGCCTGCGAAGATCTGCTCCGCGTTCGGGTAGATGCCATAGTAGAAGATGGACGCGACCCAGTTCAGGGTGCATCCGCATCCTCTGATCTGCTCGGCGAACGAGACCTTGCTCTGGCCGTCTGTGGTGAGGTCCTCCACCAGGATGGCGCGGCGACCCGACGCGTTCAGCCCTTCGATCATCTCCTTCATGCCAAAGGCCTTGGCCTTCTTGCGCGCATAGCCCATGGGCAGGCCGATCTTGCTGGCGGCGATGGCGGCGAAGGGAATGCCAGCCGTCTCGCCGCCGATCAGCACATCGACAGGGTCCGCCGCGGCGATGTCGGCGCACTCCTCCGCCAAGATGGCGCAGATGCGCTCCCGACTCTCGACCTCTGACAAGAGGCCCCGAATATTGACATAGACCGGGCTATGCGCGCCGGACGTGAATATAAAAGGCTCGGACTCATAGGTCTTTATGACGCCGGCCTTGAGTATAAGCTCGGCGACTTCGGCGGATGACCGGCTCTTAGTCAAGCGCGAGGAGGGGCTGGATGGGGCTGACAGGTCGATATCGACGGACGTCAAAGCATGATCTCGTTTGGAATTAGGGGGCGCGACGGGAGCCGATTTCGGGGTCGGCGCCGGTAAAGTCAATCGACAAAGTGCGACGCCCATGTTCGGGCGCCGGCCGGATCAGGCGATCGCGGATTCGCGTTCGGCGTGGGGCGGATCGATCGCCGCGGTCTCCGCGAGAAGACGATCGAGGGCGTCGAACAGCATGGCGGCCGTGAGCGGCTTGGACACGTGGCCGTCGGCGCCGGCCTTTTGGCTCGCCTCAAGGTGTTCCGGCAGCGCGTTGGCGGAAAGCGCCAGGATAGGGCGCGGCGTGCGGCCCTGCGCCCGTTCCCACGCCCGGATCGCTGCGATGGCGCTGAGGCCGTCCATCACCGGCATTTGAAGGTCCATCAGCACGACGTCGAAGGGTTGAGTCTTAAACGCCTCGACGGCGAGGGCGCCGTTCTCGACCTGGACCAGGTCACACCCGGCCGCGCCCAAAATCAGCTCGACCACCTTCAGATTGGTCGGATGGTCGTCGGCGACCAAAACGCGCAGCGTCCCGCCGCCAGGCACGCCGCGGTCGCTGGCCGGCTCGGCGGCCGCCGCCTCGCCCGCGCAGACCGGAAGCGGCAGACGTAAGCGAAACAGCGCTCCGGCGCCGCGTTGCGACTCCGCGGTCAGGCTGCCGCCCATCAGCTCGGCCAGTTCCCGAGAAATGGTGAGGCCGAGACCGGAGCCGCCGTAGAGTCGGGTGATCGATCCATCGGCCTGCTGGAAGCGGTCGAACACGGCCTGCGCCTTACTCGCGTCGAAGCCGACGCCGGTGTCGCGCACCTCGAACCAGACCTCGTCGGCGCCCGAGTCCGCGCGGCGGCGCGCCACATCGAAACGAACGGACCCGGTCGCGGTAAATTTCACCGCGTTGCTCAAGAGGTTGAACAGGATCTGCTGGATGCGAACCGGGTCGCCCTCGACCATGCCAAGGGCGTCCTCGGAGACGTTCAGGGTGAAGTCCAGCGCCTTGGCGCGGGCGGTCGGGGCGAACAGGGCGGCGGCGTCGCGCGCCAGCTCCTCCAGCCGGAACGGCTCACAATTGATGTCGAGACGGCCCGCTTCGATCCGGGCCAAATCCAGCACATCCGACAGCAGGCGGTTCAACGCCTTGGCGGACGACTGGATAATCGACACCATCTCCCGTTGAGACGCGCTCAGCGGCGTGGCGCTCAGGGCGTCCGCCACGCCGACGACCCCGTTCATGGGCGTGCGGATCTCGTGGCTCATATTGGCCAAGAACTGGCTTTTGGCGCGATTGGAGGCTTCGGCCGCCTCAAGCGCCTTGCGCAGCGCCGCGGCGTCGCGCTTTTGCTGGGTGACATCTTGGCAGATCGCCAAGGAGAAAGGGGCTCGCCCCTCGCCGCCTGCGACCGCCGCGAAGCGAGCTTCGATGATCCGGTCCTCGCCCGAGGCCGACCGGAAGGTGTCTTCGACCGCCTCCGTGCGGCCGGACTCGAGGCTGGCGCGGCGCCGGGCTGCAAGGGCGTCCGCCTTATCGGCGTCGAACAGATCGTGATCCGTCTTGCCGATCAGCTGGGCGCGGGGAAGGCCCATCCACGATTCGGCCGCCCGATTGACCAGAATGATGCGCTCGTCCGCGGCGTCTCTGGCAATCAGCATCTCGGGAATGTTTTCGACCACGGTATCGAGGAAGGCGCGGGTTTGGCGCATTTCATCCTCGCTCCGGCGGCGCGATGTCACGTCGAACATGGCGCTGAGCATGGCCGGGCGGCCCTCGTAGGTGATCGGACGCCTGAACGGCTCTACAATCAATACCGAGCGATCAGCGTGGAGGTGGGGCCATTCCGCCATGCCGTCATAGCTGTCGTGACCCCTGAGCGCATGCTCAAGCGCGGGGCGCAGATCTGGCGACACCAGATCCAGCAGCGTCAAGTCCATGAATTGCTCGAGGCTATAGCCGTACTGTTGCTGAGCGGCCCAATTGGCGGCCCGGATACGATAGGTCTCGCGGTCCGATACGAGCATCGCCACGGGGTTTCCCTCGAATAACAGCCGTGTCGACTCCGCCAAGCGCTGCATCTGTACGGCTTGGCTCCGATGAGCCAGGCTCGCCGCTTGCAACAGCGCGATCGAGTTGGCCACGCCCAGGTAGCGGCCTTGCTCCACCACGATGAAGCCCTTCAGAATGTCCGAGGCGTGGGTCGAAAGCGTTTCCCCGGTAAAGGCCATGATCTGGGTTTGGCCATCTACGATCAGAGGCTTGGGGTCCATGAGCAACGCCGCGGGTCGGCGTGCATAGAGGGCGCGGCCGTATTCCGACGCCATCCGCAGCGAAAACGCGTTACGTTCGATCAGTCCCAGCGGGCGATTTTCCGCGTCTACAATGGCGATGGCGAGGAGATCCGGCTCGGCGGCGAAGCGGTCGTATACGGTGGACCCTAAAGTCTCTTCACGCAACGGCGGGATCGGGCTGGCGATCTCACTCAGGCAGTTCAAAGCGCGGATCCTTAAAAGCGAGGCCGTGTTACCCGCGCTATATAAACACAGTGTTAAGCTGCGAGGCGCCTTAATTCTCCGCCTTCGGATGAGTTATAATGCACTTTTGTCATGAAAGCTTCAATGTGTTTCGGTTAATGCCATTTTTACGGCGTTAAATATCTCTGGAGAGGCGGCCAGATGCATTCTAATGGCGGGATCGCGAAGCAGTTTTTGCATTTCCGTCTTGGCGCGCGCCGGAACGGGCCCTGCCGGCGCGCTCTCGGCCCCCGCCAGCTTTAGCAATGTGGGCAGGTTCTGCAACCCAGCTTGGGGCGTCTTGAACAGCGAGGCGATATGCTGCGCCTCCGCCTCGACCACGCCGCCGATCTCGCCGAGTTTATTGGTGATATAGCCGCTATCAAAGTCGGGCAGGCCGACCCGGCCAAGCTGGCGCTGAAGGTCGGCCAGGGCGGCGAGCTTGACCTCCGCAGGCGCCGGCCCCGTGCGCAGCTCGGTTTCGAACTTCAGGCTGCTGACCGTGGCGGCGATGCAGCGCCCGACCGCCCGTTTGTTGGTCGCGCCCACGACGTTTTCGCCCAGACGGATCAGCGCATGCATTTCGGCGATGGAGTCGGGCGCCCCGGCGATATAGGCCTCGACAAAGTCGGAGCTGACCAGAGAGGCGGACCGTTTGACGAAGGCGGCGTGCACGTCCTCGGGCGGCGCCAACTTTCCAGCGAACAGCGTCAGCACCATGGCCAGGGCGCGCAGAACCACGATCTCGCCCTGAGCGTCGCCGGGCCGTAACCGCCTTGGGCCGTTCAGCTCCGTGAGCACCCGACGGGCGAGCGCGGCGCGAACTTGGAGGAAGCCCGGGTCCTGCAGCCACTCGGCCAACTTGCCGATCTGCGGCGTCGGCGTGGGAAAATGCTCTTTGAGGGTGGGGTCGATCGAGACCAGCTTCGCCACTTCGTTGGGGGCGATCAGGCGGGTGAGCAGGGCCAGATCGCCGCCGAGATCTTGCGCTAAGCCGGAGATGTCGGACAGGGCGCTGCGGGCGCCCAGAATCTCCGACAGCGGTTGAGACAAAATACCGAAGGTGAACTCCCGCGCCTCGTCGCCGACAGGGTCTGCGAGCTCCAGCAGCCGTTCGAGCTTGTCGGGCCATGTCTTTGCAGCGGCGATATGCAGGGCGATAGCGCCGCCGAGGAGATAGGCGCCGTCCGGCGTCGAACTGAGGCGCCGGCTTACCTCGGCCACGGTCTGGTGGCTGACGGGGGGAAAGGCCTTGCGCCGAGAATCGCGGATCACCCGTTCAATCGCCTGATCGGTGATTTTTTGATACCGACGAATGACTTCGTGCGTTGTCGCTCCAGTGGCCTGGGCTTCTGGTATGGCGATCTTCTGGATCGCATGCTGCACCTCCATGCCTGACGCTTCCAGGGATTCCAAAAGGTCAGCGCGATGGAGCAGTTCGAAAGGCGTGACATGTTTGCGTTGGAGCCACAGGGCCAACAACCGGCCGATGATCTCCCGCGCGTGCACCGTGTACATATCGCGCGCTTCGACACACAGAGGCGGCGGCGCCTCCCCAGGGGTTGGCTTGCCCTTGGGGATGCTGAGGTCCCCCTTTTCCAGGATCGTCACCGAGCGGAACTCTCGGGTGTCGGGGTCCAAAGCCTCCTTGGTCACCCGAACAGCTGCAGCCGTTCGGTCCGCAAGCGCTGTTTCGGCCGTTTCAAGCGCCAGAGCGCGATCCTCGGTCGCGAGCTGCAAGCTCCAGGACGCGCCCGGACGGCGACGTGTGAACAGCTCGAAGTGCACAAGGGCTGCAGTCATGCCCTACCCTTGGAGCGACATTCTGTAAGTTAGGTTAAGAGGGCTTAAATCCGCCCAATTTACGCCAATGCTTGCGCCACCCGCGATAAGAGACGAAATCTAGACCATGGCTAAGATCACCCTCGTCGATGATGATGAAAACATCGTCGCCTCCATTTCGCTGGCGCTGGAAAGCCACGGGCATACCGTCAGCGCCTATTACGACGGCGCATCCGGCCTCGCAGCCCTGGAGGCCGACCCGGGCGACCTGGCCATTTTGGATGTCAAGATGCCGCGCATGGACGGTATGGAGGTCCTGCGCCGTCTGCGCCAGACGAGCGAGATGCCGGTCATCATCCTCACCTCAAAGGACGAGGAGATCGACGAGATCTTGGGCTTCAACCTCGGCGCCGACGACTATATCCACAAGCCTTTTTCCCAGAGGCTCCTGATCGAGCGGGTCAAGGCGGTGCTGCGCCGCGCTCGCGCCGACGATTTGGACGACGACGCGATCCCGCCGTCCGCCGCCGCCGCGGCCGCCGCGGCGGCGGCCAAGCCGTTGAAGCGCGGAAAGTTGACGCTTGATCCCCAGCGCCATGACTGCCTGTGGGAGGGCCGGCCCGTGAAACTGACGGTGACGGAGTTCCTGCTCTTGCAGTCGCTGGCCCAGCGTCCGGGTTTCGTCAAAAGCCGCGACAACCTTATGGACGCCGCCTACGACGATCAGGTCTATGTCGATGACCGAACCATCGACAGTCACGTCAAGCGGATGCGCAAGAAGTTCCGCCATGTCGATCCCGAATTCGACGCGATCGAGACGCTCTATGGAGTCGGCTATCGCTATCGGGAGACCTGAGTCGGACATGACCGATCCAGGTTTGGCAGGTTCGCGCCCGATCGACCTGGACGCCGAAGGTCGAAATTCCCGCGCCGGTCCGCGGATGAGGTTCAGAGCCTCGCGCTTGGGTCGGTTGATCATTGGGCTGAACCTGTTGGGCCTCTTGGTCCTGATCGTGGGCGCTCTGATCCTTAACGAGTTCAGCAAGGGCCTGATCGACTCTCGCCTGGACAGCCTGACGACCCAGGTCGAATTGATCGCCGACGTTATCATCAAGGGCGCCACCGATCCCCAGCCGGAGATGAATACGGACGAGGCGCGGCAGATCCTTCAGTTCCTTGACATCCCCCGCTCTGAACGCGTGCGGCTGTACGACGCCCAGGGTCGCTTGATCGCCGACACCGACGTTATCGCGGACAAGGTGATGGAGCGGCCGGTCGGGCCAGCCCACAAGGCCGGCCAGACAGCGATGGTCTGGCCCTGGTCCGCCTATGTCGGCGAGGCGGCGCGGCAGGCGCGCGCCCACGCGCAGGAGACCCAGGAGGTCCGCGCCGCCTTGTCAGGCCGCATTGTTCGCGGCCAGCGTATGTCGGAGACGGGCGGCCGCTTGGTGAGCGTCTCCATTCCGATCCAGCGTGTGAAAGCCGTGCTGGGCGTCCTGACCATCGAGTCCGGCGACGTCGATCAGATCGTGATCGCCCAGCGCGCCGCCCTGACGCCCTTTATCTTGATCGCCGTGGGGACCATGCTGGGCTCCTCGCTCCTTTTGAACACCCTGGTGGCCGAGCCGGTGCGGCGATTGTCCCGCGCCGCCGATAGCGTCCGTTTGTCCCGCGCCCGCGCGATCTCTCTGCCCGATATCAGCGAACGCGAGGACGAGGTGGGGGACCTGGCGCGCTCGTTGGAATCGATGACCTCGACGCTTTCGGCGCGCATGGACGCCATTGAGCGGTTCGCCGCCGATGTCAGTCACGAAATCAAGAATCCCCTGACCTCCATGCGCTCGGCGCTGGAGACGTTCGACCTGGCGCCCCCGGGCAGCCCGGTGCGCGACCGCCTGCTGGCGATTTTGAACCAGGACGTGCGCCGGCTGGATCGGTTGATCACCGATATTTCCAACGCGTCGCGCATGGATGCGGAACTCTCGCGGGAATCGCCCCGCCCTCTGGATCTTGGCCGCTTCCTGGCCGACATCTGCGCGCTCTACCCGGTTCGCAAACCTGAGGATGTCGGCGTCGCCCTATCGCCCGATGAGTTCCCGAAGCCGCTGCTGGCGGCGGGACGGGAGGGGCCGCTGGGCCAGGTATTCCGCAACCTGATCGACAATGCCCGCTCCTTCAGCCCGCCGGGCGGCGAGGTGCGCATTCGCTTGAGCCTTGATCGAAGCGACGGCGCCCGTTTTGTGACGGTTCTAGTCGAAGACGACGGGCCGGGCATTCCCCCCGAAAACCTGGAGACGGTATTCCAGCGTTTCTACACCAGTCGGCCAAAGGGGCATGCGCCCGGCGGCGCGGCCTTTGGCGGACACTCGGGCTTGGGGTTGGCGATCGCGCGCCAGATCGTGGAGGCCCACGGCGGCCGGCTGCAAGCTGAAAACCGCGTCGGGCCGGCGGGCGAGGTCCAGGGCGCCCGGTTCACCGTCCTCCTGCCGGCGGTCGGCGCCTCATGAGCCCGGCGGACTCCCCCCCTGCCCCTCCCACCATCCTGCACGCGACGACCTTGGCTCGACACCGGGCGTCAGGCGACTGGCGCGGCGTTTTGCTGCGGGGGCCGTCTGGCGTCGGCAAAAGTGATCTCGCCTTGCGGGCGATGGCGGCGGGGTGGCGCCTTGTGGCCGATGATCGCAGCCTGGCGTTTCGCTCTGGCGCAGGCCTTTACGCCCGGGCGCCTGACACGATCGCCGGACTGGTGGAGGCGAGGGGGCTTGGCGTCGCGCCGGTTCGGTATCTGGCCTTGGCGAGGATCGTCCTGACCATCGATTGCGTCGAACAGGCGAACGGGCTGGAGCGCGTGCCGGAATGGGATATGGTCGAGATTGTGGGGGTCCGTTCGCCGCGCCTGCGACTGTTCGCGCGCGAGGCTTCGGCTGTCGTCAAACTGGGCTTGGCGCTTGATCTCGCCGAGCGCGGCTTTGACAGCCGCCTTCAGGAGCGTATCTAGAGCATGACAGGCGCAAGGGGACCTCGGGTCCGCCGCCCGTCATGGTCTAACCTTTGGATTTAGAGCCGTTTATCTGGGTCAGCTGTATGCCTCTGATCCCGAAAGGCTCTAGCGGGCCGCGCGCCCCATTGAGTGTATATATGCGCGCGGAGGCGCCCCTTCGATGAGGAAGGTATGATCGGTCTGGTGATCGTCACCCACGGGCGGCTCGCGGAAGAGTTCGTTTCGGCGATGGAGCATGTCGTCGGCCCACAGACGTGCGTCCGTGCGATCTGTATCGGCCCCGACGATGACATGGAGCGGCGCCGCAGCGATATTGTCGATGCGGCCCAGGCGGTGGACGACGGCGATGGCGTCATCATCTTGACCGACATGTTCGGCGGCACGCCGTCCAATCTGGCCATCTCCGCCATGGACGAGGCCAAGGCCGAAGTGATTGCGGGATTGAACCTGCCCATGCTGATCAAGCTCGCCAGCGTCAGGAGCCGGGAGCCGCTGCAAAGCTGCGTCGCCTACGCCCAGGACGCGGGCCGAAAATACATCTCCGTCGCCTCCTACGTGCTCGCCGGGGAAAAATGACTGCTGTTTCCGCCGCCCGCCGGACGGTCGAGATCGTCAACGCTCGGGGTCTTCACGCCCGCGCCTCGGCGAAATTCGTCAAGGCCGCCGCCCAGTTCGACGCCGAGGTCAAGGTCAGCCGCGATGGTCAAACCGTGGACGCTCAATCGATCATGGGTCTGATGATGCTGGGCGCGGGTCCCGGCAGCGAGATCGAGATTGTCGCGGAGGGTCCCGAAGCGGACGCCGCTGTGGATGGCCTGGCCCAGCTGGTCGCCGACCGTTTTGATGAGGATCATTAAGGTGATCGGCCCCGTGTGCGGGTTTAAGGCCGCTTGTGCAGGGCGCGGATCGGGCGTCTTTACGATCTGCGGCGAGGTCCCCCCGTCTTGGTCCCGTCCTTGGGTTCCGCTATTTTTGGTGAGCGTTCCATGATGCGTCCCCTACCCTGTCTAGCCCTATTTGGCGTCCTTGCGGCCACGACCGCCCTGTCCGTCCCGCGTGCGGAGGGGGGCTATGTCGCCTCGATGTCGCGCGAGGTCGCAGGCCCGCCGGCGCCCGCACTTCTGAAGATGGCGGACGACGACGACCCGGCGGCGCTCACCCAGCTGTTCATAAGCCCCTGCGGCGAACCGTTCCGCGCCAAGGCCAGCGACCCTTATCCGGTCGTGGTGTGGTTCAACCGGGCGGATACGGACCACGACGGCCAGCTGGACCGCGGCGAATTCGTCGCCGACGCCATGCAGTTCTTTCAGAAGCTGGACGCCAATGGCGATGGCTTCGTCGATAGCCGGGAGCTCTACTATTACGAGCACATCACCGTGCCCGAGATCATGGCGGGTCAACAGACCACCAGCGCGCGGACGCCACGCTTCCTTCGGGTCGCGGACTTGGAATTGGTTCAGGCCGGCGGCATGGGCGGTCTGGGCGGCGGCGGGCTCGGCGGCATCAACGGCCCGCCGGTCGTGAACGGCAATGATGAACCGCCGCCGTCCCATCCCGACACCAGCGACCCTAATCGCCTGGTCGGCGCGGCGCCTTACAACCTTCTAGGCGAACCTGAGCCGGTCGCCGCGTCCGATCTCAGCTTCTCCGGCAAAATCAGCCAGGCGGACTTCAAGACCCGCGCCAACCAGCGTTTCGATGTGCTGGACTCCGATCAGCGCGGGTACCTGACCCTGAACAGTCTCCCAAGGACCGTCGCTCAGACCTTGATCAAGCCGCGCCGCGGCGGCAAGCGCCGCGGCGGGCCGGCCAAGAGCTGATCTGCGACTAAAAAATTCGGGGCGAGCGGACGAAAGACCGTTAATGACCCTCGTGTCCGCCGCCGCCATGGCCGCCGCCGCCGCCGCCGGGATGGCCGCCGCCGGCATGGCCGCCGCTGCTATGATCGCCGACAGGGCCGCCGCGGGCCATGGCCATATGGCCGCCGGATACGGCATGGCCAGACCCGCCGTGACCCCCATGATCGCCACCGCCGCCTGAACGCCAACCATGCCAGCCCACCGGACCGCCCCATCCCAGGCCCCGCCGGTTAGCGTAGCCGCACCAGTAATAGCCAGGCCCACGCCAGCCCACGGGATACCAGCAGTAGTTGCGGCCGCCGAACAGGAACTGCACGTCTTGCAGCGGCGCCGGCGCGCCGACGGCGTCCATGCCAAAGATTACGCGCCCGTCGGCTGGGGCCTGGGCGTTCGCCAAGGGGCCCGCGGCCAGCGCCGCGGCCGAGGCGGCAATAGACAAAACGAGGTTGCGCATAGTCATATCCTTGGCGTGAAAATCTAATCTGTGAGGCTTGAACACCTCAAAGTCGTCTGAAGTTGCGTTTCGGACATGCAATCCCAATGCTGAGCCCACACAAATCGCATCCCAGTGAACGCCAGGAACAGTCACCCTCATGAAAACTCGGTCGCCATGACGGACGCGGAGACGACGATCACTGATCTGCAAAACCAGATCCGGGCGCTGGACCTGGACCGGACCTATTGGCGCGATCAGCATGATTTGGTGATGCGTG
>Ga0116229_10006476_pt1 | contig 18814 bp, 18 predicted proteins | sample S1TSphgellanicum_3_FD_87313 | JGI IMG/M metagenome (GOLD analysis project Ga0116229, IMG submission 87313) | Host-associated microbial communities from peat moss isolated from Minnesota, USA - S1T2_Fc - Sphagnum magellanicum MG | ecosystem: Host-associated > Plants > Peat moss > Unclassified... | reverse complement strand
TGAGCAAGCAGGTAGGCGGGCATGATCTGTTCCTTATGAATGGTCTTGCGTGTTGAGGGCAGGATGCACTTCACCGAGCATAGAGCATCGTGCGCGCGCGATCCGGGCAATGCAGCAGCGACTCCGAACCTGCCTGCCTTGGCACCCGGACTTCTGCTTGAGCGGGGTATCATCTTCGCGACAGAATGCTACAGACGATCATCGTAAAGCCCCAAGGCGACGGTAGCAAAAGGCTTCTTTCTGCGGGTTCCCATGACGACTGCAAAGTTTCGCCTCGAACACGACCTGCTGGGGGACCGTCAGGTACCCGCGGCTTCCTACTACGGCGTCCATACGCTGCGCGCCCTCGAGAATTTTCCGATTACAGGCACGCCGATTTCGATCTATCCGGAACTGGTCAAATCGCTCGCATGGATCAAGCAGGCGGCAGCGCTTGCCAACTGTGAACTGGGCTTGCTTGACGCGCAACGCTGCGAGGCGATCGTTGCGGCGTGCATCGAAATCGCCGAAGGCAAACTGCACGACCAGTTCGTGGTCGACGTGATCCAGGGTGGCGCTGGCACATCAACCAACATGAACGCAAATGAAGTGATTGCGAACCGCGCGTTGGAACTGATGGGGCACGAGCGTGGCGAATATCACTACCTGCATCCGAATGAACAGGTGAACATGGGACAAAGCACGAACGACGTGTATCCCTCGGCGCTCAAGCTCGCAACCTGGTACGGGATTTTTGGATTGGTTGGCGCCATGGCGCAGTTGCGCGCGGCTTTCGAGGCCAAGGCTAGCGAGTTCAAGGATGTCTTGAAGATGGGCCGCACACAGTTGCAAGATGCGGTGCCGATGACGCTTGGGCAGGAGTTCAGCACCTATGCCGTGATGCTCGGCGAGGATGAGGAAAGGCTTCGCGAAGCGTCACTTCTCATCTGCGAGTTGAATCTGGGTGCCACGGCCATTGGAACCGGGATTACAGCGCATCCCGACTATGCAGCACTGGTCATCCGGCGGCTGCGCGAGATCACGGGAATTCCTGTGGTGACGGCAGTCAACCTGGTCGAGGCAACGCAAGACTGCGGCGCGTTCGTGCAACTCTCTGGCGTATTGAAACGCGTCGCCGTGAAGCTCTCGAAAACGTGCAACGACCTCAGGCTGCTATCAAGCGGTCCACGCGCCGGGTTGGGCGAAATCAACCTGCCGCCGATGCAGGCCGGCTCGAGCATCATGCCGGGCAAGGTCAATCCGGTCATCCCCGAAGTGGTTAATCAGATCGCCTTTGAAGTCATCGGCAACGATCTTACGGTGAGTTTTGCCGCAGAGGCTGGCCAGCTGCAGCTCAACGCGTTCGAGCCGATCATCGCCCACAGTTTGTTCAAGAGCATCCAGCACCTGCGCAACGGCTGCTTTGTGCTCGCCGAGCGATGCGTAAAGGGCATTACCGCCAACGTCGATCACCTGCGCGCGTCGGTCGAGAATTCGATCGGCATCGTTACCGCACTGAATCCTTACATCGGATACGCGAACGCAACTTCGATCGCGCAAGAGGCGCACGCCACAGGTGCCGGTGTCTACGAGATCGTGCTGCAGCGGGGTCTGCTCTCCAAAAGCCAGCTCGACGAGATTCTCAGGCCAGAAGTATTGACCCGCCCAGGCCCCATCAAGCTGCCGCCAGCCGCCTAGACCTGATCGACACCGTCCGATCCAGGTCGTGCTTGACAGGCAAGTAAATGCTTGCGTATTATAATGGCAAGTAAATACTTGCCTATTGCATTGGCTGGATTTCGTGACCGTGACGATCTGCTCTTCAAGGCGCTGGCCGATCCCAGTCGCCGGAAACTGCTCGACCTGCTTCACGCGCACGATGGCCGCACGCTAAATGAGTTATGCGAGCACCTCGAGATGACGCGGCAAGCCGTGACACAACATCTGGCGCTGCTCGAGGCAGCAAATCTTGTCGCCACCCTTCGCCGCGGTCGCGAGAAATTCCATTTTCTCAACCCGGTGCCCCTGCAACAGATCTACGAACGCTGGATTGCAAAGTTCGAAAAGCCGCGCCTTAAGGCATTGAGCAACCTCAAACGACGACTGGAGAATAACGATGGCTAAATCCACCTTTGTCTACGTCACCTACATTCGCACCACCCCGGAAAAGCTCTGGCAAGCCCTGACCGACGCGGAGTTCATGAAGCAGTACTGGTTTGGCATGCACTGCGAGAGCGAGTGGACGGCCGGAGCGAATTGGAAGCTGGTGTCAAGCAGCGGACAGATTTACGATTCCGGGGAAATCGTCGAGGCCGAGCCGCTGCGACGGCTTGTCCTCCGCTGGCGGCACCAGAACAAGCCCGAACTCTCGGCCGAGGGGCCGTCGCTTTGCACGATCGAATTGGAGCACATCGCACCTGCAGTCAAGCTTTCCATCACCCATACGATTGAATGCGAACCCTCGAAGTTGATCGACGCCGTGTCAGGCGGCTGGCCAAAGATCATCTCCAACCTCAAGTCCCTGCTCGAAACCGGTTCAGCCGTGATGCAGGACGCTATGGCGGTGCAAAGCGAGTCTCGCACGCACGCGTTGCGATGACAGCTGACGGCGTGACTGGCCGCCAAAGCGCTGTCCTCGTGCGCTTGGCGTTGCCTTCGCACACGCAAGGCAACGCCATCCATCGAAGCGCAAAGGGTTTGGCGCATTCGATCTAAGGCTGGGCCACAAATTTCTGGATGCGCTTGCCGGTGTCGACTTCGCCCGTATAAATATTCCCGCTGGAATCAATTGCGATGTCGTGGACCCAGTGGAAGTGACCCGCGTTTCGGCCAGGTGCGCCAGCTGTTGCGCGGATCTCACCGCTTGCACGCGAGACGGTCAGGATCTGATTGTTGCGCCCGTCGGCAATGTAGAGCCAGCGCTGCTCGGGATCGCGCGAAAACACGATATCCCACACCGAGCCGTTGCCGGCGGTCGCGGGCTCGATGACAAACTCTTTCACGAAGGTACCATCCTTATTGAAGATCTGGATGCGGTCGTTGAGCCGGTCGCAGACGTACACAAGGCCGTCGTTGGCGATACGGACACAGTGCACGGGATTGCCGAAGTGCGTGAGCTGCTCAGCCGTCGGTGGCGCCGTGCGCCGCAAATTGGGTTTGCCCGCATCGTCGGGCGATTTGCCAAAAGCGCCCCATTTGCGATGGAACGCACCCGTTTGCGAATCGAAGACGATGACACGGTGGTTGAAATAGCCGTCGGCGACATAGACTTCCCTTGCCGCGACATCGACCGCGAGTCCTGCCGCCTGCCCCAGGCGGGTCGTGTCGGCATCCCCGGTTTGTGGCCCGACTTTGCCGATCTGCAAGACAAATGTGCCGTCGCGCTTGAACTTCAGGACCTGCCCATCCTGCTCGCCGTTGCCTGTGATCCACACGAAACCTTCTGCGTCGATGTAGATGCCGTGTTCGTTTTGCGGCCAGTCGTAGCCCTGGCCCGGTCCGCCCCAGGAGTTCAAGAGGTGGCCCGCCGTATCAAATTCGAGCACGGGTGGTGCCGGCGCACAGCATTTTGACAGCGGCGGATTAAACGTTGCACCACGCTCGTCATCGGTGAGGCTCAAGGGCCGCTGGAGCACCCAGACGTGATCTTCGGCGTCAGTCGTCATGCCGCTGACTTGTCCGAGGATCCAGTTGTTTGGCAACGGCAAGGGCCAGGACGGATCGACCTTGAAGGTGCCCGGCGGGCCCGACGCCGCCGCAAACGAGCAGCTCGGCACGCACAACGAAGCGACAACGGCAAGACAAGAGAAAAATAGCAAGGGGTGCAATGAGCGGGCCACGTGTGTCTCCATAGTCGACGGACTGAGCCCGTCTTGTGTTTTTTGCTGCGGGCATGGTGCGCATCATGCCACCGCTTACCGACCCTTTCAAAAGAGCTTCGCCCGTTGTGCCAGACGAAACGCTTGCCCTCGGATTGGAAGGTACCTAGACTTCCCGCTGTTAGACGATCTGCGCACCCCATAAAGCGCGGAGTGATTGAGGAGACCTGCATGTCCACTGACACAGCGGCAGAGATCGCCGCGCGCATCGACCGCCTGCCGCCATCACGCACGATCTGGATGATGGTGATCCTGCTCTCGCTAGGCGGCATATTCGAGTTCTATGACCTGTTTTTCACCGGCTACGTTGCGCCTGGCATGGTCAAGTCAGGGCTCTTCACTCCCGAGTCGCTCGGTGCCCTGGCGCTCCTAAAGCCGCTCGCCATCGCTGGCGTCGGTACGTTCGTTTTCTGCACCTTCGCGGGTCTTTGGCTTGGCAGCTTCCTTTTTGGCTTCGTCGCGGACCGCTTCGGCCGCCGCGTGGTGTTCACCTGGTCCCTCATCTGGTACATCGTCTGCACTGCGATCATGGCGTTTCAGAGCACCGGCCTCGCGCTCGATATCTGGCGCGTGATCGCGGGCATTGGCATTGGCGTCGAACTGGTCACGCTTGACACCTACATCTCGGAACTGATTCCTGGCGCCAAGCGCGGCCGGGCATTTGCAGTCAACCAGGCCATCATGTTCTGCGCCGTGCCGCTCGTGGCATTTCTTGCCTATGTTTTCGAGGGCAGCACGCCGTTTGGTCTGGATTATTGGCGCGTGGTCATTCTTGCAGGCTCGATCGGCGCCGTGGTGGTGTGGATTTTGCGCCGGCACGTCCCCGAAAGCCCTCGCTGGCTGGTGCAGCGCGGCCGCCTCGAAGAGGCCGAGCGCATCACGGCGGAACTCGAGCGAAAGGTGATTGCCGAGACCGGCGCGCCGCTGCCGCCTCCCGTCGTGCGCCTCGGAGAGCACATCGGGGTTGGGGCCGCCAGCGAAATGTTTGCGCCACAGTTCAGAAAACGCACCTTCCTCCTGTCGATTTTCAACATGGCGCAGGTGATCGGCTTTTATGGCTTCGCAGCCTGGGTGCCGACCCTTCTCGTGCAGCGCGGCATTCACATCACGGCGAGCTTGCAATACGCCTTCATCATCGCCATCGCCAATCCCTTCGGCCCGCTCCTTGGCGCCTGGTTTGCCGATCGGCTCGAGCGCAAGACCCAGATCTGCCTCGGACTCGGCGTCATGGGGGTGACCATCCTGGTTTTCTCCCAGATGACCGATGCCACGACGCTGATTGCGCTTGGCGTGCTCTTTACGCTGGCGTCGAACATCATGTCGTTTGCCTATCACGGCTATCAGGCCGAAGTCTTTCCCACCCGCATCCGTTCGCGCGCCGTGGGCTTTGTCTACTCGTGGAGCCGCATCTCGGCCGCCTTTGCCGGACTGATCATCGGTAACCTGCTTCACTATCAAGGCGTCATCGGCGTTGCTGTTTTCATTGCCGCTGCCATGGTCGTGGCAGCAGCCATGGTGCTGATGGGCCCCGCCACCAGCGGCCGCGCACTTGAAGACATCAGCCACTAGCCCCAATCCGATGCGCGCAGCCCCACTCTATTCCCGGCCGTCGCCAGACAGTGACAACCCGGGTGTCGCAGCCGTGAAGCGCGCCTTGTCGCTGCTCGAGGCGTTTTCGCGCGACGCTGGCGCTTTGACACTCGCAGCGCTTGCAAGGCGCACCGGGCTTCACAAGAGCACGATCTGAAGAATGCCGGAATCCCTCATCGCGTTGGGTTATCTGAGGCGCTCGGTGAAGATCGATGGCGCCACGGCCCCGCAAACGACCAGCGTCGAGATCGTCAGTAGCGCCGGGGTGGATACCTTCGCGGCGCGGCCTTTGCGTTCAGAGTCCTGGCAGACCCCGCTCAACCAAGGCACTGCCCGCATATCGCGCATCGTGGGTCACTTCCAGGCTGAAATATTCGGGTGGCCGGAATTGGTGCATCGCCTCATCGGAGGGAAACTCGGCCTCGGCCATGACAAGACCTTGCAAGGCGTCATGAAAGACATCCACGGACATCGAGATATCTCCCTCGGAAGGCAGATGATGGCGCGTCTTTCTTAAACGTTTTCCCGGCAGGTCAACGAGAAGCGCGAACTCGGCTGCCGATAGGTAGAGCGAGGTAATCAGCCGCATATCGGAGCGCACATCTGCCTTTCTCGCGAGCCTTAGCAAAGGTGCGCCGCCATCAATCGGCACCGCTTCACGCAAGCGCAATCGCGTGCCCGTGACGTAGAGGTCGGTAATGACTTCGGCGCGAATGACACGATCGAGAAACGCATCTGCGCAAAGCCAGCGGCGCTCGCGTTCGACAAAGGCGTATTTGAGTTTTGGCCAGCCAAGCGAAGCGGCAAGTGCAGTATCGATAGGGTCGTTTGAGGTCATGGGTCGTGACGGATGTCGGCTTTCAAGTCAATCGGGATGCTAGCGGAGAAGCGAATCATTGCCTTGGAATCACGCAGTGCTCGCGGCGTCTGCCCGCGGGCGGCGCGCTGACGCAATCGTTGGGTTCAACCATCGCGACGGAAAGCTGTTACCGTTGCGTCCATCCATCGTGCGCTTCAAAGGCAAATGAATCAGTGCAACGAAATCAGCGGTGGCTGCCATTGCGGCGCCCTCACCTTTCGCCTTGAAACCCCGCGAAAACCTGCCGATTTCGCGCCTCGCGCCTGCGACTGTTCCTACTGTTTGCGCCATGGTGCAGCCTGGATTTCAGATGCAGAAGGCGCCCTTGAGATTCGCGCCACCGAGCCGTCAGCAGTCGGTCATTACCGTCAGGGGGCGAATCTCGCAGACCTGGTTTTCTGCCGCGCATGCGGAACGCTCGTCGCTGTCCTCTTCGCACAGGCGGGGCAGACCCACGGCGCTGTCAATGCACGCTGCGCCAATGATCGCGACCACTTCGCGCAAGCACAAACTGCGTCGCCGCAATTTCTCTCTGCCGAGCAGAAGCAGGACCGCTGGACGCGCCTTTGGTGCCACGATGTCCGGCTCCATGGCCTCTCCTAGGGACATCGAACGCGGCTCGATCTTCGGCGGGCGTTTCTTGCCTGTCACTTGGCGCTCGCAGGGCCGGTCTTCTTCAGGGTGCGGATCAAGCTGCCATCCTCATACGAGACGTCAAGAACAGGCGCGCCCTCAGGTGTGCGATAGAACCGGTAGCGAGAGTATTCAGCGAGGTCGTTGGGATCGAATACCAGAAACTCGGTGTCGGAGGTCGGAATCGCCTGGTAGATTTTGTCCTTGCGCTTGACGATCAAGCGGTCCCCCCCAGACGAAATGGCAATCGGCGGCTTGTCTTCGTATTGATAGGACCCCGCATACGTCTGCAGAACTCCAGGGTCCACCCGCACCGGCTCGGGCATGGTTTCGAAATGATGAAAATACGGGATGCGCAGGTCTGCGACGCGAGAAAGGATTTCACGCCAGCGGCCGTCAATGCGACGAAATATCGTCGTGGTGCGTCCCCAGCGATCGGGGCCCGCCTTGGTTTCTCCGGCATAAACCTGTCCGGCAATATGCCAGTACTCGTCGGCAACGGCCAGATCATGGTCGAGGAATTTCACCTTGATTTCGAGCGTCTGGTCCGCCGTGAGATCGGCCATTTGCGGCGTCACAACCTCGTTGTAAAAAGCGTCGCGCTTGTCGCGATCCGTATAGCGGATTCCGAACGCGTTTTCCCAGTCAAGGTCGGGCTCGGCATCGGTATCGCGAGTGGCATTGGCCTGCCGACGAATCAGCGCCTCGATTGCAGCGACGTCCTCAGGCGATCCGGCAACAAACGATGAAGCAAAGGCCGCAAGCGGCACACTTAAGACGAGAATCAAGACGAGAACGAGCGAATTTCGAAGAAGACGCATGGAAGTTTGGGCAATCGAAAAAAGAGCCGAAAGATTGACCGAATTTAATCGCGCTCGCAAGGTAAATATTGCCATTCACCTCTAGGCAAGGACCTCGTATTCGCTTCTCACGAGGCCGCTCTTGTACTGACCGGTATCGATGTGCTTGAGCGAAATGTCATGCGCAACTGCACCAAAAGCGGTATGCCGCCGATCAAAACGGGCACGCGGGGAATGATGATGCACTGGATCAAGCCGGCGCGTAGGAAGCCCTGGATCGTGATGCCGCGATCGATGTAGACATGCAATGACTCCCCGCGCTTTGAGCTCTGCAACGACGCCCAGCGGATTAAAGCCTGCCGAGCTCAAAAGCGTCGAGCGCAATAGGGGCAATTGCAAGACCCGGACATCACAGATACTGTTGATCCTATGGTTGGCCGGGCAAGAAAATAAGCCTCGCGCGACGGCCAGGCGCATGGAGGATTCGATGCCACAGCATTTTCCGATCAGCGGCAGAAGCCTGTCCCACATGCTTCTTGCCGTGAGCGCCACGCTGATGATGATTCCTGCAAATTCGACGGAGTCAAGCGCCGTGCGCATCGCCCTTGTCATGGGTAACGGCAGATATGAAGGTGCTCCGCTGCAAAACCCCGTCAGCGATGCCAGGGCCGTCGCTCAATTGTTGCGCGAGATGAAGTTCGACGTCATCGAAGCCGAGGATGCCGACAAGGCCGCGATGGCAGAGGCGCTCGAGCGCGCGCGCAACAAACTCAAGGAGGGCCACGGCACGATTCTGGTCTATTACGCCGGGCATGGCGTCCAGCTCAACTGGCACAATTATCTCGTACCGATCGGTGCCGATCTGACATCCGCAGAAGACGCGCCAACGAAGGCTGTAGGCGTTCCGGAAATGATCGACGCATTGCGGCGCGCCGGCAGTGCAGAAGACATCCTCATTCTTGATGCCTGTCGCGACAATCCGTTTTCCGAGCGTGCGTCTGGCAAGGGCCTGGCACAGATGGATGCGCCAGCCTCGACATTTCTCGCGTATTCCACGGCGCCTGGGAACACCGCGTCAGATGGCGAAGGATCGCACGGGCTCTACACTGATGCGCTGTTGCGCGAGATGGCACGGCCCGGCCAAAAGATCGAGGACATCCTAAAACGCGTGCGCCTCGAGGTGCGCATCCAGTCGCACGGCGCGCAGATTCCCTGGGAGAGTACGAGCCTCGAGGACGACTTCTACTTCATCCCGCCCAAGGAAATGCCAGCCACCAACGCGGCAGCAAATGCCGCGCAGATGGAGAAGGAATTGGGCGAATGGGACAAGATCAAGGAATCGACGCGCCCGGCTGACTATGTCACCTATCTGCGCACCTTTCCCAGTGGTTACTATGCCGAGGCCGCCCAGTTCCGACTTGATCATCTGCAGGCACCGGCGGTTCGGCCCCAGCCTTCGCCGGTCGAGATCGACAGTGGCACGCCCGGAAAGCCCCTGATGGTCCAGGAACGCCAACTCGTATCCGGATCGAACCGCTATCACCTTGGCGATGATTTCTACTACAAGGACACCAACATGCTGACCCAGCAAAGCCGGGTGCGGGAATCCAAGGTGACGTTTGCCGATGACAACCGGGTTGAGTTCAATAACGGCGCAAATATCCAGGACCAGATGGGAAATCTGATCAAGAATCGCTACTCGACGAAGGACCCGTTTAACCTCGTTGCGCCTTCGGATCTTGCGCTCGGCAAGAAATGGCACACCGCATTTCGGAGTACCAACCCCGCCGGTGAAGTCTCGACCGTCTACTACGACTACAAGGTCACCGCCCTTGAGAACGTCACGGTACCGGCGGGAACATTTACCGCATTTCGCATCGAGGGCAACGGCTTTGCCTTTGGTGCTCGTTCGAGCACCCCCAACGAAGTTGTCTACTGGATCGATCCCAGGACATTTTTCGCGATCAAATCCATCACCAAATTCGGCAGGCCCGGGAGCATGCTTGCTTACGACATCGAAGAACTCGTGAGCTTCGCCCCAGGCCCGGGGTCATCGACATGACGACACAATCCGAAAAGGCCGACCGGCTCAAGAGCCTGCATGCAGGCCCGGGAATCTTTGTCATTGCCAATCCTTTTGACATCGGTAGCGCAAGGCTGCTTGCCATGGCGGGGTTCAAGGCGCTTGCCACCAGCAGCGCGGGCTGTGCTTTTTCGCTGGGCCAGCCTGACTCTTCCGTTGGCCGGGAAAAGATGATGGAACACCTGGCCGCAATTGCCGCCTGCTGCGATTTGCCGGTCAGCGCCGATCTCGAAAATGGGTTCGGTGACGATCCCGACGACGCGGCGATGACGATTCACGCCGCCGCCGCCGCGGGCGTTGTCGGCGGCTCGATCGAGGATGCAACGGGTCGCCGCGATCAGCCGGTCTATGCCTTGCCGCTTGCGGCAGAACGCATTCGTGCGGCGGCCGAGGTGGCACACGCTCTGCCGTTTCCGTTTGCCCTGACCGCCCGTGCCGAAAATTATCTGGTCGGCCGGGCCGATCTTGCGGACACGATCCGGCGCCTTCAGGCCTACCGGGAGGCAGGCGCCGACGTGCTCTACGCTCCGGGCCTGAAGACGAAAGCAGACATCAAGGCGGTACTTGCTTCGATTGATCGTCCGCTTAACGTCATCATGGGATTGCAGGGTGCACCGCTCACGGTTGCCGAGCTCGAGGACCTGGGCGTGAGGCGCATCAGCGTGGGCGGTTCCTTGGCGCGTGCCGCCTACGGTGCATTTCTTAACGCCGCCCGGGAAGTCAGCGAAGAGGGAACCTTCACCTATGCGGCGGCCGCCGCTTCGAATGGAGAGTTGAACGCGATTTTCCAGGCGGCGATGGAAAAGTACCAGGCGCCGTGAACTGCGCGTCGGCGTACAGCTCCGATCGAATCGGATCGCGGCATCGACCCCCTGCCAGCACCAGCCTCCGAGAAGCAACGGAAGCTGGCGCATTCGCGCGTTTGCGCAGTCCTGTCTCCCAAACACGACAACAAATAAATAAAAATGTTGCACCGCATTGCGCGTGCAACAAATCGAAATATTCTTGACGCATTCGCGGTGAGCGAATTTCTGAGCCCTGGCTGTTCCGCGATCGGAATTTCAACCATTTTTGGGGGTCTTGATGCTGCAAGAAAATGTCGCTGCCGTCTCCAAAGCCGTTGTCAGCACGGTTTTTCTGACGTTTTGCTCGGTCACGCCGGTGCTTGCACAGACATCGGAAACGCCTGCGCCGCCGCCTTCGGACCAGCAGCTCGAAAAAGTCCAGGTGACGGGCAGCAACATCAGCAGGACCGATGCGGCCAGCGCCGACAATATCCAGACAATCACTGCGCAGGACATCCAGCAAAGCGGCAAGGAAACCGTAGCCGACCTGCTGCATTCGCTTTCGGCCAATTTCGCCAGCTATAACGAAACCTTCTCGAACAGTTTTTCACCCGGCGCCGCAGGCATCGCGCTGCGCGGTCTGAGCCAGAAAAATACCCTCGTGCTGCTCAACGGCCAGCGCATGGTCAACTATGGTTTCGCGCAGAACCTGGAAGACACCTACGTCGATCTCAACACCATTCCGGCGAATGCCGTCGATCACATCGACATTCTGAAAGATGGCGCATCCTCGATTTACGGCTCCGATGCAATCGCAGGTGTCGTGAACATTGTGCTTAAGACCGACTATCAGGAGCGTACGGTCGAAGTCGGCTACGGCCAGGGGCCAAACGGCAATGAAGCGACGCGCGACATGACCGCCACCGTGGGCTTTGGCAATCTCGCAACAGACGGATGGAATGTAATGGTCGCCGCGAGCTATCTGAAGCGCTCGCAGGTCCTGGCCTCCGAGGTGCCCTATCTCGCCGGCAGCGATTTCCGCAATCACCCCGGCGGTGTCTTCAGTTGGTCGACTCAGGACGCCTATATCAGCGATGCCAATCCAAATTTGCCGCAGTCGGCATTTCCAACCTGCGGTGGCAGCGGAAATCCGGGCCAGGTGCTGCCCCTGTCGCTTTTTCCAACCTCGGCAACCGGCACCATCTGTGGCTATAACGGAGCGTCGCAAACCGACGAGATTCCCCAGTCCGAGCGTACCAACCTGGTGAGCACGGGGATCTGGAAAATCAATTCGAACCTGACTGCAACCGGCGATCTCTTCGTCGCCAATGTCAATACGGCCGTGACAGGCGGCCCTGCCCAGCTCGGCCCAACCGCTGTCGTGTTCAATCCGGCAACAGGCGGTGTGCTGTCGGTTCCAAACACGCTGCCGGTGGGCAACCCATCCAACCCGGGCGCGACGCCGCAAGACATCATCTACACCTTCTCGTCAGTGGGCCCGCAGGATTACGTCGTCCGCTCCAATACCGCGCGGCTGGCGGCCGGGCTGCAAGGATCGCTTGGCACCTGGGACTGGACGGCCAACGTCGGCTATTCGGAAAACGATGTCACGCAAACCAACTACAACTCGATTGTCGTGCCGGCCCTTGAGGCGGCCATTGCCAACGGCACCTACAACTTCCTCAATCCGTCATTGACCCCTGCAGCCAACAATTCGCTGCGCACGAGCTTTAGCTCACCTTCCGTGAGCCGGCTCGAGACCCTGGGACTGAAGGCCACGGGGGACTTGTTCGGGCTTCCCGCAGGACCCCTGCAAGCCGCAGTCGGCTATGAGTTTCGCCACGAGTCGATTGACGAGACGCCAGATCCTCTGATTACGTCAGGCCAGATCCTGGGCTATGGATCGACCAAGGTCGACGGCGCGCGTTCGGTCAACGCGGTATTTGGCGAGCTTTCGATTCCGGTCATCAAGAACATGGAAGCCGATCTCGCCGTTCGTGAAGAAGACTACAGCGATGCCGGCAACAACTTCAGCCCGAAGCTGAGCTTGCGCTACCAACCGATTGACATGCTGGTTTTGCGCGGCTCCATTTCTGCCGGCTTCAGGGCGCCGTCGCTGCCCGAAATCAGCAATGCCTCATCGACCGCATTCACCTCGGTGAGTGATCCGATCGATCCCCTGGGTCGGCCGTCCGAGTCGATTGCCGAAGTGATTCAGGCCAATCCCAATCTCAAGCCCGAAAAATCGACCAACCTCGATCTGGGATTTGTCTTTTCGCCGATTCGCGATCTGAGTTTCTCGGTCGACTATTACCGCATCAATGTTCGCAATGCAGTCGCAGAGGAAACCACGGCACAGACCATTGTCGATGATCCTGCGGCCTATCCCGGCCAGATTTTCAGGACGTCCGGAGGCCTGCTCAATTACGTCGTGATTCCCTACTCGAATCTTTACGAGGTTTCGACTGACGGCTATGACATCGGTGCGCAGCATGTGCTGCACCTGCCTGGCGATTCGAAATTCACGACCGAGCTGAACGCGACCATTCTTGACCGCCTCGCCGTCAATTCGCAACAGGGCGGCCCGCTCACCAATTATGCCGGCACCGATGGCTGGCTGTACTTCTCCCCGATTGGCGGCGGCGGTCCGGCGCCGCGGATCCGCGGCAGTATCAGCGGCACGTGGGAGAACCCGATCTGGGTTGCGCGCCTGCAAGCCAACTACATCTCGGGCTATACCGAAGTGCTGTGCGCACTCGAAGTCGGCTATTGCGGAGGTGCCACGCCGCAGCAAGAAGCTGCGGCAGCCAACGTCGCTTCACAGACGACGCTTGATATCTATGGTGAATACAAGGGGATCAAGCACTGGACGATTTACGGCTCGGTCATCAACCTGCTCAATCGGCGGCCGCCATTTGATGCCTACAGCTACCCGTTTGACATCACCATGTATGACGCAACGGGACGATTTGCAAGCATTCACGCCGAATACAAGTTCTAGCTCTTTCGGCATGGAGTGTCGCGGTTCGCGCCCGCGAAGCCCGACACTCACCTTGCGCGCTTAGGCGCGGCAGGCAAACGGAAGCTCTGCCACGGTCAGATTGGTCTTGTTCACGCCGGTGGCGGTCATGTTGCCCGGGGCGTTGGCCATGCCACAGATCCAGGCAATCGGCACCTGCGGGTAGGCAGGTACGAATGCGGGCCGAAGCGTCAGGAACTTGCCCTTGATGCGGCCATTGGCCTGGTTGCCAAAGGTCAGCGTGATGGCGCCGTTTTCGACAGTGAGCGCGGCGACGTAATTGCTGACGATAAAGTTTGCCGGAGGAATTCCGGCTGCGGCGTTGTCGCTCGGAAACGAGTGGTTGAGCGCGTACTGCGCGGCGACAGCGCTTTTGGCCATATCGGCAAGCGTGATCGACTGGGAGATCTGTGCCGAGGCGATCTGCTCGGAATAATTCGGTACGGCGATCGCCGCAAGAATCGCCACGACCAGGAGAATGACCATCAATTCGATGGCGGTGAAGCCCTTGCGCAGTATTGCCACGTCAATCCCGGACAAGAAGAATCCCAATGCAGATCAAAGGCCTCACAACCCGTTGCTTTAGGTCATGAACAAGGGCGCGGCACTTGCCACTCGTGCCTACAATGTCGCGCGCGCTACTTGGAAGCGTGCCACGAAAACTCGTTGCGATCCATAAATGAAAAACCCTGAAACTCGTGTCGCACAAGGCTCCCGCATGTGCAAATCGGCCCTGCGTCTTGCCATCGTCTTGCTTGTCGCTGCGGCCAGTGGCAATCCTGCCCGGGCAGCGGATGATGCCTGCGATGAGGCAAAAGACGCATGCTATTTCAGCCTTGCGGTGCCGGGCAACGGCAAGCAGATCCTGCACTACTATGCATCCGAGAATCCCGAACTGGCGCACTTGCCGTCAGAACCGGTCTTGGCACTCATCGCCCTGCACGGCCACTCCCGCGACGCCAACAAGACCTTCAACGCTGCCCTGCTTGCTGCGCAGAAAGCGCACGTCGCCGAATCGACGCTGATCATCGCCCCGGTGTTCCAGGTGGCAAGCGCGCAATCGGCCAAATGTTCAACCGCAGGCGTGCCAGGACCCGCGGAGAACGACCTGCTTTGGACATGCAGTTCATGGCAGGAAGGCGGCACGGCACAAAACGGCAGCCACCCGTCCTCGTTTGCAGCGATGGACGCCCTGGTTCTCGAGCTAAAGCGCCGCTTCCCGTCGCTTCGTACCATCACCATCGCCGGATTTTCTGCAGGCGCGCAAACGGTTCAGCATTACATCGGCTTCGCCGCAAACGCGCCTGAGTCAGTCAATCTGCGCTTTGTCGTTGCCGATCCTGGCTCGTGGCTTTACTTCGATGCCGAAAGGCCGGTCCTCACGCAAAATGGCAATCCTGCGGAATGGAGCGCGTGCCTTGACGGCGACACTTTGCGTGCCGGCTGTGAAATGTCCTTGTCCAATCAGTATGCCGAGGCCTGTCCGGACTACAACAACTGGAAGTACGGGACCGCTTCCATTCCTGCCAATCTCCTGCGCACGGCGGATGCCGCGAGAAAGCACTACATCGATGCCGACGTCAGTTATCTGGAAGGAGACAAGGACGCCGATAACTCGAGGGGCACGGCGTACCGGGTGCTTGACCGTTCCTGCCCCGCGGAAACCCAAGGACCCTATCGCCTGCAACGTGGCCTGGCCTATGCCTTCTACGATCGGCGACAGCTTGCAACTGGCCGGCACGCCCTTGCCATCGTGCCGGGCTGCGCGCATGACGTTGCTTGCGTTTTCCCATCGGACGCAGGCCGGGCAGCGCTGTTCGGCGCAGACCGCTGACACATCAGCGCCAGGCCATGAGGTGCTGCAGCGGCGGCACCCGAGCCCGGCGCTGACGAAAATGTTGACATTGCGTTAGCCACCACTTACAGTAAGCCATGGCTAACGCTCTCGCACGACGACCCGCATTTAGCGCACTTAGCGACCCTACCCGGCTGCAGATTTTCGAGGAGGTTGCCAGAGGTCCGATCTCCGTGACCGATCTGGCGCGGGGACTGCCGGTGTCACGGCCCGCCGTCTCGCAACATCTGAAGGTCCTAAAAGACGCGGGGCTGGTGTCCGAGACGGCGATCGGGACGCGAAGAATTTATCGCATCGACCCGCGCGGCATTGGACTCATGCGCGATTGGCTTGATCGTTACTGGGGCTGCGCTCTCGAGGCTTTGGCCGACTACATCGAGAAGGAAGAGGAAAAGGCGCGATGAGCATCGCCCCGATCTCGCTGACGGTCACGGTCAAGGCAGCGCCTGCGCGCGCCTTCGAAATCTTTACCGGCGACATCGGCCGCTGGTGGCCCAAGGGCAAAACGCCTGCCGACCAGCCTCATGTCGATATCATCATCGAGCCCCAGGTGCAGGGTCGCTGGTTCGAGCGCGATGAAAACGGCAACGAGACGCAGTGGGGCCGCGTCATCATCTGGGAGCCGCCGTCGCGTGTCGTCCTTGGCTGGCAGCTCAATAGCCAGTTCGAATTCGATCCGTCATTTCTCACCGAAGTGGAATTGACCTTCGCGCCAGCCGGCGCAGGCCAAACGCTGATCACGCTCGAGCACCGCAATCTCGAGCGTTTCGGCGCGAATGCCGAGACCTTCAAAGGCCGGCTGTCTCGCGGCTGGCCATATTTTCTGTCGGCCTTTCACGACTTCGCCAACGCTGCTCACTGACAAGGAGTCTCTGATGTCACCGATCGCCGTCTACAGCATTCCAGGCAGCCCCTACGGCCGTGCCGTTCTTGCCACGCTCGAGGAAAAGCAACTGCCCTACCGGCTTTGTCCGCTCACGCCGGGTGCACACCGCAGCGAGCCCTATGTCTTGATCCATCCCTTCGCGAAGATTCCTGCGATCGAGCACGACGGGTTCAAGCTCTATGAGACACAGGCGATCCTGCGCTATCTCGACCGCCTGAAACCGCTTCCGGCGCTTGCGCCTGCGGACTTGCACGATCTGGCGCGCATGGACCAGATCATGAATATCAACGACTGTTACCTGTTCCAGGGGGTGGGCGATGTCATCGGCTTTGAGCGCGTCGTGGCGCCGCGCCTGATGGGTGCAACGCCCGACGAAGCGGCCATCGCAGCTGCCATGCCGAAGGCACACAGGGTGTTTGCGGAACTGTCGCGACTGATGGGCGACGGGCCGTTTTTCGCGGGACAGAGCGTGTCGCTCGCCGATCTCATGCTCGCGCCGCACATGGAGTTCCTCTTCCAGACACCCGAATGGCATGTCCTGACTGCACAGCGCCACAACATCGCAAACTGGATGGAAAGGATGAACGAGCGCCCGTCGATGATTGCCACGACCTGGACAAGAGTCGCTGAGCTCGCCAAGGCCGCATGACCTCGCGCTTGACCTACGCCCCTCGCTTTGCTCCTAGAATGTGCTCTCAGCGTTGCCAATGCTGGGACGATTCCCCGCTCTGGCTTGGGCAGCTTCGTCAGTTGGCATGGCAAATAAATCACAATCAACCTGGAGTAGGTTTGTGAGAATCAGCGCGCGCAACACCCTAAAAGGCAAGATCACCGCGGTCGAAATCGGCGCGGTAAACGCCGAGGTGACGATTGACATCGGCAACGGCACGCATATCACTGCGATCATCACCAAGCACTCTGCCGAGAACCTGAAGCTCAAGGTCGGCGATGAAGCGTATGCGCTCGTCAAGGCATCGGACGTGATGATTGGCGTCGACTAAACGCGTTGCATCAGCCACCGCGTATGGCTGCGAGCGCACCTGACAGCGCCGCCCCGGCTTGATCCACGATTGCGCCCATCGGCAGGCAGGTCCCGCATCCGCGCACCCGGCGCGGACCTTGGCCCGCCCCAAGTGATAGCAACTCATGCGGAGATGGGTGGATGCGAAGTGCTGCAAGAAACGGGAATGGCGATTGCCTCATTTGGCGAAGGCGAAGCGGGCAAGGCCTCCTTTAGATCGATACATCGCCTTGTCTGCATTGCTGATCAACTCCGCTGCCGTCACGCCATCTTTCGGAAATATGGCTATTCCGATGGTCGCGGACACGGCAATTTGTGTAACCTGGGTGGCGAACTGGATTTCACAGGGAACCTGAATCGACGCGATGATCTTTTTGGCGATCGCTCCGATCACGTCCTCACTTGCCACCTCGGTAAGCAGACAGAGAAATTCATCGCCTCCAAATCGGCTCATCGTGTCGTCACCGCGCGTAATGTCGCCAAGCCGGGCGGCGACCATGCGCAGGACTCTGTCGCCCACTTCGTGCCCGTGGGTATCGTTCACCGCCTTGAAACGATCCAGATCGATGAACATCACCGCAAGCATGCGGCCATGGCGCTCCGCCTGTGCGATGCCGTGGGTCAGGCGGTCGTTGAATAACGCACGATTGGGCAGTCCGGTCAAGCCATCGTGCAGCGCGGCGTGGCGGTCAGTCTCCCCGCGCAATGCAACTTCAGTGAGTTCATCTTCGAGCCGCTGACGCTCGGCGACCTGACCCTTTAGCGCAACGCTGATTTCAGAAAGATGCCCCGATGCTTCATGAACCTTTTCAGCGGCGACATTGTTTTTTTCGAGCGCGCTCTGGACAACAGGCGAGGCGGAATTTTGGGCAACTTCATTGCCGAGAACGGCATTGACGGACTTCAATTCGCTCGCGGCAGAACCGACCAGATTGCTGGCGTGTTCGGTTTGGCTAACGACCTGTGCCAGAGGCTGGGCTTGGTCACCATCTTTTTTCATGAGGATTCGATCTCGGGGGGTTGTCTAGCGTGTGACACGCACAGGGCTGCAGAATTGGGTGCTGGTCTTTCGAGCAGCGTGAGAAGGTCGGAAAAAATGTCGCCATGAGCCTGGGGCCCGGATGTCCCACCTACGCCAATCTCTGAGAACTGAATGCCGGCCAGGGCTTAAGATCGATGGACTTCGCAAGGTAAATCTTGTTTGAAGAAGCAAAAGACGGACCCGATTGCAAACTCGGGGAGCCCTCGCCGTAAATATGCTGTTGCGCAAGCCGGGGGGATGAAACTCGGAAAATGCGCTCAGTCATTTTCAAGCCTGCATCAAGCCTCGCACCGGCTAAGCCGTGAAGGTCCTGACTCACGCTGCCAAGCCGATCCGCTCGCACGTCCAGCCAGAAGTTGTTTGCACGCCGAAAGGTCAGTGGAT